>WLWH01000981.1_pt1 | contig 20922 bp, 9 predicted proteins | sample 6712741 | NCBI WGS metagenome assembly WLWH01 (sample SAMN12718694, study PRJNA515312) | sponge metagenome | isolation source: marine sponge | host: Mycale hentscheli | place: New Zealand: South Island, Marlborough, Capsize Point | collected 2003-05-01
CCCCATTTTCTTTGGCTAAGTCCCAACCAACAATAATTTCTATAATACCTTCATCGAATGACATGGTTGTGTCCATATATGGTTTTACCATATCAGTATCGTCAGTTATTATTTTAATTAGTTTCACTTGGTAAGGTTATGAAAAAACACTAAACAAGTCCATTAGTTTTTATGTATTCTAGTAAAAATGGTGCCCTTTCTTGTGCTTTTTTCATACCACCTAAATTTCCCGTTAGTTTAGATTTAATTTCAGCTACAGATTTTCCGGTACCAGTATTACAATGATAGTAAGCTAATACGGCATTAGTAATATCTGAAAAATCGTTTGCACCTGTCGCCCCATATGCGGATATTTTTCCACTAGATTGTAAAGACCTTATTCGTTTTTCCATAAAAGCAGCAACAACTCTTGCTGCTGGTTCTGGTTGGTTTAGTAAATATGGGTTAGCTAATATATCTACCCCCGAATTTTCTTTCTGTTTTATATAACTACCTTTAAATGTTAATTGGTTAAATCCATTACCTCTGTAATTCCAACCATCATCACTTAAGTCACTAATACCTTTTGGGTTTTCGTTATTACCATACCTACCCCCATACATTTGGTTCGCTATTTTTTTCTGATACGTTTCATTATCAGCTTTTTTTGTGTTTGGGTTAACAAACCCACCGTCTATCGCCGACTGTTCTGTTGGGAATTTTGATGGGAAGACTTCTGTGAGTCTTTTTGCACTATACGTAAATCTTTCTGATTTAGCTATAAGTGAACTTTCTTTACTACATATAGCTAAAACAGCTGCTAAGGCAAATGGTTGTGTTATCCCCTTTTCTTTTAATTTTTCTACAATTATTTTTATATTATTTTTTTGTTCAGAATCTAGCCCATCAACAAACTTCTTACCTTTTCTTGGGTCCACAAATCCAGCAATTGTAGAGTCGTTAAACTCTGAAAGTCCTCCTAGGTCTGATGGTGTTACACTACCTGAACCAAAACTAGCTGTTAAACTAGTTGTTTCATCATCTAAAGCCACATTTGATAGTGTTAAATCTAATATTGATAATGCATCAGTAACTAATGGCACTGTTACCCTATTTTGTCTCATACCAGTAAACTCTGTTTTAACATTGTGTGCTGTAATTGTATGCTTAACATCTTTAATTAGGTACGTACCCCTAAACATTGGTACATTTTCTAGTTTGAAGTACATTAAGGGTTGGATGGACATATTTCCTAATCCCGATACTTTACAGTTATATGACCTTGTTAAATATAAATCAAATATATTGTTTCCTTTTCCAATTTGGTTTGGTGATGAGCCCGTTTCTGGGTTGGTTAAAGCATCTATAACCAACAGTGATTCTTGTGTCTCTTTAAATTCAGATTGGTCTATCTCAACAGTACTAAAATGGTTTTGTGCCTCTTGGCCAAACCTAACCTTAAAAACTACTAACCCCTCATTTTCTTTTTTGAACTCTTCAGGCCAATCTGTTTCTTCCGTTATATCAAAACTATCTGAGTTATAATCAAAGTTTGTTTTTTCTGTTGAGCAACTGTACTCCTCACCACCAGATAAATCACTAACAGTTCTGGAACTACCACCAACATAAACACAATTGAATGTTGGTCCAGACGGTTTTTCTTCGTAAAAATCTAATGGCCTAAAAATATCTTTAATATCATCATCTGATTGTGAACTAACTGATAGGTCTGTGTTTGATGGTAGTGGCCAAAAATCAAAATTATTTTTACTTAGTAAGTTGGTTAATGATTGGTATAATGATTGTGTCGGCCCTTGGCCGTTTTTTGTGTTTGATAGGTTAGATAAGTATGAAACATCTATTACAGCTAAACCCCCCACATCTTGATTTGCTCTGTTTATAAATTTAAAATGGTCAAAAAGTGTCCTACTATCCTTTTGTCCGTAATTATTAAAGAAATACCCTGATGTTAAGTCACCACTAACCTCTGAGTTTGAAATCCATTTATCATTTAATGATTTAAATGACCTATATAATGATAATTTAATGTCTATGTCATCTAAAGCAGATTCTATTAAGTCTTTTTGGGTCGTACCCTCATTAAGTAACCCTGTGAACACATCACCAATATTTTCTTTTATGCCCAGCATAAACCCTTCAATATATATATCTAACTCTTCTTCAGATAGGTAGAAGTCGTCATTAAAATCTTTTTCATTTATTGCGGCAAATATTTTGGGTGTGGAAGAAACTAATCTGGTTTCAGAATCTTCAGTAATTAAATGTTCAAATAATTGTACACTATTTTTCTGGGGCGCTACGTTATCTTCGGTAGATTGAATGTTAATATCAATAACATCTGACGAAGAGACAGCTTGGTTTCTTTCGTCATCAATTTTGAATTTTATTCTTAAAGCTGAAACTTTTTTTCTACTTTGTGTTGCTGCCATTTTTTATTTTTTAACTAGGTGTCCCATCGTCATCATTTGTTTGTTTTGCTTTTTCATCACTATTTTTTTGTGATTTAGAGTCAAAGACCGCTAGTTTATTTGTTTCTAAGTCTATTGGATTTTTAACAGAACTCTTTAATTTAAAATTAGTAGAGTTCCAAACTAAATCTACTTTACCACACCCTCTTGACCTTGGGTTTTGTTTCATGTAATTAAAAGCGTCGGTACCAACATATAACCAATGCCAAACTTCATCACCCTTAGAACCGTCTCTTAGTGTTGCTGTGTTGACAAACCCATAACTTGGTGAATTTTGGAATAGCCATTCGTATTGTTCAGTGGTCCACCTATCATTAGGTTTACTACAATTACTAGAAGCTAACACCTTTTTTCCGTCTTTATCGGACCATTGCCAATCTATAGCAATACCCCAACCATGATTACTAGTTCCAGGTACTGCCGCTAAATTACCATTTCCCGCTTTATATCTATCATATAGTTCTTGTTGTTTAGCTATTGGTCTAAACATGCCGTCAATTGTTATTATATGGTCGTACTCTTTTTCTTCTTTGGGGTTGGCGGAAGCAAAGTTTGTTTTTAAAAAGTCTTTAAGTCTTGCTGCTTCTGATATTTCGGTAGATGTGAAACTTGGGTCTAAATCTATAACTGGGTCTATTGGTGTTCCCCCAAATTTAACAATCATGGCGTCACCTACTCCGGTTTCTTCAAAAGTGAAACCAAATTTACCGAATTCTTTTGTCATTATTGGTACAACCTCCTCCTCTTCTTTACCTATTAATTGTGATGTAACAACTTCTAAAGCTTTATTGAAGTTTTCTTGTTTTTTTAGATACGTAGTTAACCCTTTTACTTCGTTGTCTAAGTCTTTTAACATTTCTTTAAAAGGTTCTATACCTTCTTTTAAAAATTTTCTACACTGACCAACACAACCACCCCATTTAACTTTACCCCCACTTTCTAGTGTTAAACCTTCAGCAGGCATAAATTCTTTTAGTTTTATTGAGTTTTCGGATTTCATTTCTTTACTGTCTGGTGCCCCATTTACACCACCATTTTTAATAATTAAACCTGTCATATTATTTGTGGTGTTACCTACTTTTGTGGGTGGGTATTTACCGTTAGTAGGGTAATCACCAACAGAATAAGCCGTACTAGCTAAACTAGTTGTTTCATCATCTGAAGTCACATTTGATAGTGTTAAATCTAATATTGATAATGCATCAGTAACTAATGGTACCGTTACTATTGGTTGTCTTACACCTTTAAATTTTGTTATTACATTATGTGGTTTTACTTCATGCTTAACGTCTATTATTAGGTATGTACCCCTAAACATTGGTACATTTTCTAGTTTGAAAAACATTAATGGTTGTATGTTTATGTTACCTAAAGCTGTTACCTCACAAGAATAACTTCTAGTTAAGTATAGGTCAAATATATTGTTTCCCTTACCAATTTGGCTTGGTGATGAGCCTGTTTCTGGATTAGTTAAAGCGTCTATAACCAATAATGATTCTTGTGTCTCTTTAAATTCAGCTTGGTCTAGTTCGATGGAACTAAAATGATTTTGTGTCTCTTGGCCAAACCTAACCTTAAAAGCGGTTATACCACCATTTTCTTTAAAGTCTTCTGGGTATGTGGTCGGCTCGTTTATATCAAAAGAATCGTCTGTGTAATCAAACTCTGTACCGTTAGAACCACAAGACGACCTCGGTATGTCTAGAGCCTTGGAGCTACCACCAATAAACATACATACAAATTTTGGTTTTGACTCGATTGGGTTTAGTGGTCCACTAAAAGCTTTAAACATATCTGTTAAATCATCTTTATTTCTATCTGAATAGGAAATAAAACTAGGCAATGCGAAGAAATCAAAATTATTTTTACTTAGTAAATTGGTTATTGATTGATATAGTGATTGTGTTGGCCCTTGGCCGTTTTTTGTATTTGATAGGTTGGATAGATATGATACATCTACAACCGCCTTTCCACCAATGTCTGAACCAGTTCTGTTTACAAAATCAAAATGTTCAAAAAGTGTTCTATTATCCTCAGCGTCGACAGTCTTGTCCCCATAATTATTAAAGAAATAACCAGTGCCAACCTTCTTATCCTCATTAGCCCCCGAACTAACCTCTGAGTTTGAAATCCATTTATCGTTTAATGATTTAAATGACCTATATAATGATAATTTAATATCAGTATCGTCAAGGGCGGACTCAATTAGGTCTTTCTGTGTTACACCATCATTAAGTAACTCAGTGAATACATCACCAATATTTTCTTTTATGCCCAGCATAAACCCTTCAATATATATATCTAACTCTTCTTCAGATAAATAAAAATCATCGTTAAAATCAAATTCATTTATTGCGGCAAATATTTTGGGGGTTGACGATACTAATCTGGTTTCAGAATCTTCAGTAATTAAATGATTAAATAATTTTATACTATTATCCTGGGGAGGTACGTTTTCACCATCACTAACTATGTTAATATCAATAACATCTGACGAAGAGACAGCTTGGTTTCTTTCGTCATCAATTTTGAATTTTATTCTCAAAGCTGAAACTTTTTTTCTACTTTGTGTTGCTGCCATTTTTTATTTTTTTTTAATTTTTTTTAGACTTTCATTTATAGTAATGGGTTTATTATTTCAGGCCTTTACTTATTTCCATTTGGCACCACGGCACCGCCTTCTACACTATTCCAAATGGATGAGTCTATTCTTCTAGCATTACCATCTGTACTATATGTTTGTGTCCAAGTGTTAACAACATCTTCGTCATAAAACCAACCACTTCTGCCGATTTCATTACCCTCATCATCTACTTTTGGTGGATAATTAAGTACGGTTTTTCGCCATGCGGGATTAACGAAACCACCAAGTCCTCTATCAATTATATTACCACTATAAGGCCAATTTTCGTTAGGTTCGGAACCTGTGATTCCTCCGACTGGTGTTTTTAATAATTTTTCAAAGGTTGCTATATTATTTCCTAAACCATATTCTGGGTCCCAATTTAATGGGTCTAACGTGTTCAAGTATTTTAAGTTTTTGCTGTTTTTTTCAGCTTTGTAGTTATTTTTTGCCCAATCCTCAAAGTAATTTATGAAATTTTCTTTTAAGGGTTTTGGTAAGAACATTAACTCTTTACAATTTTCTTTAAGTTTAATATAAAGGTTTTCTTTATCTCTATTTGGTGCTTTTGTGTTGTAATTTTCAGTAGCTGAAGCTGTTGGGCTAGGTACACCAAAATAGGCTTTCCTATTCGTTGGCTCTTGTAAGTCTGTTATTACTAAAGTTGCTGGTTCATAGTATTTACGTCCTTTGATTGGGTTTATAAACTTGGGGTAAAAGTCGTCTTTTATAAATTGTGGAACTAGGAAAGGTATTTGGTCTTGTCTACATTGGTCAAACATACCTCTGTTTATTGGGTTATCTAGCTGTGCTTTACTGGGTTCTTCCCATTGCTTACTTGGTTGGTGTGATTTAACCCAACCTTGGAAACCCTCTCCTGTTTGGTTCCCATAAAATGATGTATCAAAACCGTTGGTTGTGGGTGAGGATATGCCACCAGCATCAGTGTAAACTAATTTATAGTCTGTGTTTGCATCAACAGGACTTCCTATGATATACGCACCGTTTAAATCAAGATTAAACCCAGATTGTGTCGCAGTTCCAACATCTGGTGGTTTACCCCATCTATTGCCACCAGATTCTGTCCAAACATCTATATAGTGTCCTTCCTCATTTCTTTCACCAACATATTGCCTTAAATAGTTACCAGTGTGAACTTTGTTTTTAGTACCATCCTTACCCAAGTTGTTTGAAACTACTGCCCCACCCAATTGCCATGGTTTAGATATACAGTTGTGGAAAAACCAAACGGGGTCACTTAAGTCGTCTATACCTACTGATTGACCATCTGGACTATTAGAATTCCAACCCTTAAAGGGTCTTTTTGGGTTCAACTCCTCCCATCTTAATATTCCACCTTCTTTTGCTCTCCAAAGTATTGCCCCAACTAATAAAATAAACGACCTAGGCAAATTAAATATACCTGGGTGTTGACTAAAAACACTAAATGGTGATTGCTGTTTAAAGTTGGCCCCATCATTTGGGAAGTAGTGTCCTAGCATCATATTGGTAGTAAATGAGCCTGCTTTATCATAATTTCCTACATTGTCGAATCCCATCGATAAAATCATAATATACGCTAATGGTAATACATAATCTTCGTCATCTACATTTCCTTCCTTTGTCCCCCACGAATTGATACCCCACCATGTCGCAAAATTTCTAGTATAATTACTATAGTAGTTGTTAGCCCATCTTGTGTCTACGTTTTTAGGACCTTCTAAACCATTTGCTTCGTACCCAAGCCCAGCATTAAACTCCACCAAATCTTCAGCTGTTTTGTTTGTATCTTTATTAACTATTTCCCAAGTACACATAATCTCAGAGTTAGCGAGCATTGGTGCTTTATATATTGGGTAATTTAAAGTCCATAACGGTGTTTGTACGTATGGGTCACAAGCCCCTATAGAATTAGTTGACCCAACACCAATAAAATCGTTCCATGTTGGTTCGTAGTATGATGAGTACACACTTCTACTAGAACCTAAATCCCAAAGTATCTGAGATTCACCCTCGTAATTGCCGGACGTTGTTTCGGATGCTTCGAAGGTTTCATCCAAGTACGACCTATAGTATAGGTCTTTATGTGATTTTTCCAATAATCGTGTTCTTGTGTTTATATTTAGGGGGTTTTTACCTTTTTTTTCCTTTACTTCCCCATCATATGGGTAGTTGTTATTAGCGGTTGCAGGCTTTGGTCTTTTTTCGATTAAATTTCTATTTAAGGCTTTGTCAAATTTGTTTGTTGACTTAGTAGCCTTAGTTGAACTTTCATCGGCATCATCGACACCATTTGTTCCAGATGTTTCTGTATTTTCCGCGTCTCTACCATAATTATCGTTATACGCGTTCATTAGACCCTCTTGGAGTGTGTCTTCGTTAAGGTTAATTTGCCTTAAACTATCTATATCTGTTTGGTCAATTAAAGCTGCACCGCTTTTTGGGTTTTGGTATGGGTTGGAGTGGAAGAAATATTCACTATTAGCCTCACTAACACTATTTGGTATTGGTCCTGTTAGTGTTAATACGTTGTTTGTTTTTACATAACTGTAGTGAGCGTCCCATAAATTTTGTTTGGTTACTAGGAATTTATTACCACCTATTGCTTCTGTTGTGGTTATTGACCATTGGTCAAATGTTTGTGATTTATATTTTTCACCCCACCTTTCTTTTAAAACTTTTTTTATTTTTCCTTTTATAGATTTAAAATCATTTTCATTAATTTTAGATTCTTGTTGTAATAAAGCTAAACTATCTAAATCGTTTTCCCCACTTAGTGTGGCTAAGCAGTTTAATGCATCTATATAACCGTACTTTTTCATTACCTCTTTCGTTGTTGGGCTAATTTTTGTTGCTTTATGTCCTAACTCTTTTGCTTCACCATCAAATGGCATTCCCTCACCACCATATCTGCCCAAGTTTGGGGCGGTTATATCTACAGTGGGGTTATCGGCTATTCTTTGTGGTCCTAATAGGTAGTTCTCAGGGTCTGCCGACTTTGGTGTGTACCCGTTGTCATCACCATCACCATTTGTAAGCGTCTCAAAACCCCATCCATTCTCAAACCCTAATTGTGATTTCCAAAGTGTTAGGGTATTTATAAAACTATAATCACCCACTAAAAAAGCGTTTTCTCCAATGGTTGTGTAAATATTTTCTACACCACTAACAGGTTTACCACCAGTTACAATCGCTTCAGAACCTCTGCCAACATTTAACCATCTACAAGAAGCTTCGTTTGTACCCAATATTGGTGTCTCTAAAACGTTTAAGGGTGTGAAATTATCAAAACCAGGTAAATCTTCAAAATCACCCTCTAATAATACTAAATCTTCTTTCATCTCTGTTAAAGCTTTGACAAAATCTTCAACGAATTGTACTTCAGGCCATGCGGTAAATTCTATATTTTCACCTGGGTAAGTTTCTTTGTCACCAGGTGAATCTTTAGATGATACAGATGTTTTTTGGTAATAGGTTGGCCACGGATATAATCTTTCGTTATTTCTAGCTTTAACCGTTTCATCACTTTCTTGAGCACCATTACCAGAAACAGTGCTGTCTTTTAAATCTAATAGATTTGCATTACCACTTCTAATTGAGCTCATGATGTCTTCAAAATTAGTCTCATGGTGTTTTTCAGCTTCTATTGTCGTTTTTCTTAAAATTTCTAAAAATACTTCACAATTAGCTAATATTATTGCGAAAACATTTCTAATGCTTGGGTTAAATCCTAATATCTCTCTTACTTTTTGATTTAACAAATCTTTAACATTATCTCTGTTTTTCTTAAATGATTGGTCAGTTTCTTTTAGTTTAGCGTCAACCTCTTTTAGTAACGCTTCATACACATCTAAACTATATTCACTTATCCCATTGTTGTTTTTTGGTGATACACCCCAAAAACCTTTTATATTGTCTTTTATGTTTTGTAAAGGTAGTTTTGGTGGTTCAGCACCTGTATCGGATGTAGCGTAAACTGCTTTTACTGACGTTAATAGTGAACCTATTTTTGAAGTATTAAATCCTGTTTGAGTTCCATCCCCTAAATATGGGAATATAACACCCTTTTTTTTCGATACCTTACCGTCATATAAACTATTAATTAACACAGACTCATTGGGTGTGGGTGTGTTTTTTATTTTAGCGTACAATAAGTGTTTTTGATTATTACCCGATTTTTTAATGCCCGCGTTTTTACTTTTACCAACGGTAACTTTTAACCATTCTTCTTCTATTTTTATTATTTCAGTCCTTAATTTTGTTAGTGCGTTTTTTATTTTACCCAATTGAGCTAATTTTATTATTTCAAAGGTATTTTTTAGTTTGGGTGTTTCGCTTTCGAGTGATTTGGCACTTTTAATTAGGTCGTATAAACTCATTGGTTTTTCTGGTATCCCATCTAAAGAGTCTTTTATCCCTTCTATACTCCGATATCTTTGCCATATATCTGGAAAAATGTCTTTACCCTGTTTCATGTATGTTGACGCCATTATATACCCCATAGGTATGTCTGCTAAAAAAGCGTATGTATAACCAATAAATTCTCCTTTGGACTCAAAGTTTCCCGTTTCAGCGTTAAATTTTGTTGTAAACTTAATTAAGGCTAAAGTATATTTTACTGGTTTTCCGTAATAACCTTTAACAGTCAACTCAAAAACAGGGTAGGGTAGGTGGAAAAAAGCTGAATATGGTGAACATGGTCCTTGTTCAAATAATGTTGCTCCACGTACATCCACAAAATCTATAACAATTTTTGGCATGAAACTTGACTTAAAATCAATACTAATGTTGGTTATACCAAATGTCCCAATATCTTCACCTGGGTCTAGTGGTCCCCCACCTAAATTTGTCCATTCCGTGTCTATTTGTTTTTTTCCGTCTGGGTATGTAAAATTAGTGTTACTTCTAACAAATTTTTGTTCTATATCAATTTTTGTTTCTTCATCACTAACGGTTAAAATACTCCTGCCTTTAGTTCTAGCTACAAACTTAACATACATCACTAAGTCTTCGTGATTAACTATTTGGTCTGTTGGGTTTGGGTCTACGTATCTAATACCGTTTTGGTCTAGTACAATAGCTGGTTCTGGTCCTTGGTTAAATGCCATAAAAAAACTTTTTATCCGTATAATCTTTTATATCTCGTAACCTGAGATTGGTAGTCCTCTAAGGACTTGTTTAATGGGAATGGTATCATTATAATTGTATTTTCCGGAATGTCAAACTCTAAACCACCAAACTCTGGGTTAGATTGTAAAATTAACCATCCGTGATATGGATTTCCATAATACTGTTGACTTAATTTATCAAACCTTGTTTTTTCATCCGTAACAACTCTCCTATCAGAATTTTTTATTGGTAACTTTATAAATGGTAATGTCGTCATTTTACCGTTTTTTTTAAAGTCTCTATATCTATCGTAGTATCTTGCCATAATTTTTTATTTTTAACATAATCCGTTTTCTGGTATGTCACTTAATGAGACAGCGTTTCCATCACTTGCTTTAGTACAAACTAGAATCTTTACTTCAGTAGTGGATGAATAAATCTTTTTTTCAGCCTCTGTAGCATCTTCTTCTATATTACCTTTAACAGTAGCTATTCCCCTAAATTTATATGTACCAGGTTCTATAGACTGAAAAAATCGTTCACCGTTATATGCTGAACCGAAAAAAGATTTGGTTCTATCAACTGGGTCCCAAAGAGTAATCTGTTCGTTTTTAGACTGTTCCCCTTGAAGACCTTTTGGGTGAGAAGAGGTTAACCATCTACTTCTTTTATATTCTTTTACTGTACCGTTTGGATAAGTAACCTCGAATGATTCTAATGATTCTTGATTACTTTGAAGGATAATAAGTATTGGTTTTATTTCACCTCTATCAGCACCATTATATAAAGCTTGTCCTAGGTCAATTTCAGATGTGTCCATACCTATGGTTTTTAAACTACTATTGGTAACTAGGTTTACCCCAACTTTAAATGCTCCAGTTCTTTCGTCAACTTTCTTTTGGAATTCCTTATCTATTTGTTTTTGTAAGTCCGCATCTTGTTGTGCTAGTTTAGAATTATCAATTGTTTCAGATTGTTGTTTAGTTGATGTTGATTTAGATTTTGTTGGCGGTGGTGTTTGTACTGGTTCGTTTTCTATTGCACCAGTAGCGTTGTTTATTGCTTGCCCTGGTATCACATAAGCACCATAGCCAAACGGTTCACCAGCATTTTCAGCGGGAGTTTTAACTATTATTTCTTTTTCTTCACCAGTTTTAGGGTCAGGTCTTGTTGTTTCATATTCTTTAACCGATTTGTATATTGTCCTAGGATTATATAATCCCGTGTTAGCGAAGAAGTTAAAACCTACAGCGTTTTGTAATTGTGATATTGGTCCACCTAATGAAGAACCACCAATAAACTTAAAGTTTAAGTCAACAGAACAAACCATTGGTTGTACACCAATACCTTCAGGGTTTAAATCCCATTGCAGTGGGTCAAATGTTAAGTTAACCGTATCTATAACTATTTTGGTGTGATAAAAATCACCAACCCTTAACACACATATTGGTGGTTTACCAAAAGCTAAATTACTTGGTTCACCTTTAGCTATATTTGGTCCTTGTCTTGTGCATTGTTTTAAGAAAGTTAATCTAGAGTTAAAACCTTCTGGTGTCATAGAGTGAAAAGCTGGATGAAAATACTTTAGTTTTTCTGTTAGGGTTTCATATATAAATGGGTCGTCTTGTTCTATTTTTTCGAAATAAGAACATTCCCAAGCCATATATTGTTTACCTCTTTCTGCTAATCTTTTTACAAGTACTTCTTGTTTTGTTATTTCTCTTTTTGTTTCGTTTGTACTTGTGTCTGAATTATTAATTGTTCCCTGACTATTTTGTTGTTGTGGTTTTTGTGTATTACCTAAAATTAAATCATCTATTTCTGAGTTATAAACTAATTCAACAATACTACCCCTATCTTTTTGTGCTTCTGGTGATAATGCTGAAGCTGGGCCAAACCCTAAGACATTTTCTTCATTTAGGTTAGGGTTATTTGTTGAATCGTATTCAATGATACTTTTAGCATCTTTTTCTCCAATACCTATTGTGTCCCATCTTAAATCACTACCTTCCCAATCTGTTTCTGTTGGGAATGTTTGTTCTGAACCAAGGTTTTCAGCTCGAATTGGGTCCTTGCCCGCTTCGGCCTCTTTTAATTTTTTAAGTATGTAAGCTTCTGTGCTTTTAGCTCTAACTTTACTTAATTTTAAATTATCAGCTTCACCACCAGACTCACTAGTTGTACCAATTATTTTTATCTTAAATCGTTTTCCTTGTGGTGTTAACAATAATTCAACTATTTCATCTAATCTATCTAAAGACATTTGATTTCTAGAATCTAACTTTGCTTGTGTATCACCTGATTGTGTATCACCACTGAAAGCTGGGTTATACACATCTTCACCATCTACACTTATTATAGGTGGTACGGTTGGTACGGCACTTCTTAGATAACCATTTGGCCAAACTATATTTGTACCCGATGGGTAGTTAGGTGGTACCTCACTAACTGGGCCTGTTAACTCAGTGGTTAGGTTGGTCCCAACTGTATCTTTTTCAAAATAATAAGCATGTCTAAAGAAAAACGGAAGTGGTATTGGTGGGTTGGGTGCTGCTGTTGGTTCTTGTATTACTTGTTTTATCTCACCCTCACTTTCTTCTTTTATTTTATCTTCTACTTTTATTTCTTCTATTTCAGAAATAGGTAATATCGCTCTAGCTTCTTCTATTGGGTCTTCACATCCAGCAAAATATCTAAATAAGGCTTGTTCACCCTTTTTTTTAATTTCGGCCACAGCCATAGAGTGGTCAACAACAACTTTAAAAGATAGTGTACCAGTTCTTTCTGTGTTGTTGTAGGTGTATATTGGTTCACCTCTACCTAAAAATACTGTAGAGTCCCAATTAACACTTGAGTTATCCGTAAAATTTATATCATATGGTGGGAACCACATTAATCTACCGCCGTTTGGTCCTATTTCACATGGTGGTAACTTTAAGGCGTGTTCGGTGTTTTGCCAAGCTAAATTTTCAATGGATAACATATATTTTTGTATAGCTGGGTTACCTAGATTTAGTTTAACCGTTTTATCGTTTTTATCTACACCACCAGATACGTCTGTAACGTATGGTGCAACTTTAACAAAACCGTTTGTGTCTAACACACTTAAGTTGTAGTCTGGTCTAGTTAAACTATTTTGTCCTTGGTTAACTCCGTGTCTAATTAAGTCTTTAACATTCCTATATGGGTTTCTAACAGACCATGAGCGACAGTATGTACCATCACTTGATACTGTATTACCCATAGAATAGTTTTTGTGTTTTCTAGTGTTTGGGTCAAAGTTATTATCGTCATTAGTAACACCTATAAATCTAGATTTACTTGTTTTATCATTTGTTGTGTTATTAACTATGTCTTGGGTATACTTTAATAACCCTCTTTTAAATGGGTTATTACCTTCTTGGCTAGCCCCCCAAAACATACCACCATTTAAAGAAAAGAACCCTAATTCTGTGGTCAAGTTAAATGGTGCACTTGTTCCGATAGCCCCCCTATCTTTGAGTTCATATCTAGGTCCAACTAGGTCCCACGTATCTTTTGGGTTGTTAGGTAAATCATCAAAACCATATTCACTATTTTTAATAATGCTGTCAGTTGTTGATGAAGGTTTTTCAAACTCATACGGTGAAACATCATTATCTGCCTTACCTATACCAGCATTTCCAGCAATATTGTCTATAACCTTTCCAACAGCTTGGTTTATCTTGTCTAACAAAGGTTTTTCATTGTTTGCTCTTACATTTTCAACAAACTCGTCATCTACATTATCTGTATACTTTTTTGGTTGTGGTGCTTGTCCTGCCCCAAAAATATTCGCTAACTTACCACTAGGGTCTTGTAATATTGGTCCGTACTTATTTCTCGCTACTGAGTTGAATATTAAACTTTTAGTACCCTTAGCAGTACTATCCATTATATCTTTATATGTTGTTGGGCCATCATCGTCACCCCATGAACCGAACGCTCCTTTAGGTATTGGACTTGTTGGTATAGTAAATCCTGCCGTATCTAAAGCGAAATCAAAAATTTTGCCTATGGTAGATGGTCTAGCTGTTATTTCATAATCTTTTAAAACTAAGTCTTGACCTGATAATAAACCAATAGGGTCCAAATTAAGTTTACCCGCTAAATCTTCTGCCTTTAACTTTAATTTATTAAGAGCTTCTTCTTTTCTTCTTTCTTTAGCTATAGTATTTAACTCAGATTCAAAATTGATTGCTGTACCTGGACCTAACCCTAATTGGTCATTTAATAGAATTTGTTTGTAGTCATCCCCACCTGAAGCTGTTGGGTATTGAATAAAACCTGTTTCTTCTGGTACAGCATCGGGGCAATTATAAGCTTGATATGATGAAGGACCATATTCGTTATCTTTAAAGATAACATTGTCTCTTATATTATTTAAGTTAACCGGAACGTTACCTTCCAATAACCACTCATCTAGGTCACCTGGGTTGGTTATTGGTCCATAGTTAATACTTTTTTCTACACCTCTTTGAGCATATATAGGTCCATACCCATTTTCTGCTAGTTCTTCTGGTAGTTCAGCTAAGTTTCTACCAAAAAGATATTCCCTAAAGTCCTCAACGGTTGTCACACCTAAGAATCCAGAAGAGAAATATTCTATATTATAATCATTAGGGTTTATCGCGTTTGGCATATATAATATCTTTTTTTATTAATAAATATTTACTTATTCAAATTTACTTATCATTTTTAGCGCATAATCGCTTTAATTAAAAAATAATACTTTATAATAAATAATAAATGATTAATTAATAGCTAATAGATAATAATTATGTTAATAAATAATTAATTAACTGCCATAACCATTTCTACCATCTTCCATTGCTTTCCAAATAAGGTTTTTAAGTTCTTCAACGAAACTAGGTTGGTTAATCCAATCAGTATTTGCGGCACCACCCTTACCTTCTAATTTTATACTACCCTTAACATCTAAGTCACCCACGTCAACTTTAAGTACACCACCAGAAAACATACTAACCATAGATAAGGAATTAGCTAAATCCCTTATAGCTTCTAATTTGTTCATATCAACATTATTAATGGATTGAACTGCATTACCTAATCCAGACAAGTCGGTATTACCCATAGCAGCAATAGATTCAGCCATGTCCTCAAAAGCCCAACCCCCTACTAACCACGCTAAACCAAAACCTAATAAAGATATTGTTAATATCGCTAAACCAGCCGCAATACCTATAAAAGCAGGTCCTAGTAGTAACATTGGACCTATATTAGACATAGACAACTGACTGAACATATTAGTGAAAGCATCAACAACTATGGCGATACCCTCAGCAATTAATTTAACCGAATAACCCAACGCAATCATAGCGACAGACAAGGCTAAAATAAGAGCCACACCAATAAACCCAATTCCAGACATACCTAAAGCACCCAAAACAGCTATAGCTATCGTCAAAGCAGCTAAAGCAACAATCATTAACATAGTCCCCGCAAAACCACCTTGAGCAAACAGAGTTGTCGCAAAACCCAAACCTAAAACCGCCGCGGACAACGCAATCATCGCCGCTATACCCGTCCAAGAATTTGAACCAAATTGTTTTAAAGCTTGACCTGACGCGTACAGTGCCAATGAAAGTACACCTAAAGCTCCAGCCGCTAAAAATAATGTGTTCCAACCATCTTGTAACTTTTCAAATTCTTGTAAAGCTTTAGCGAAAATAAATAACGCGGCAGATATAGCTAAAAGACCAACTGCTCCCTTCATGAAACTTTTAGCGTTAGCACCCGCAGATTGACCCATAGCACTAGTACCTGCAGCACCCTTACCAGCACTCTTACCAATACTAGAGGCAGGACCCATAGCACCACCTTTTGGAGCTCTACCACCACCAGGCATGAATTGACCACCTTTATATAACTTACCTTGTTTACCGACTGTTGAACCACTTGTAGCACCACTAATACGACTTAATAACCTTTTAAATAAACCACCTTTACCTGCCGTCATATTAAAACCAACACCTAACATTCTACCTCTCAGTATCCATTGAGCGGCTTTAAAAAGGAAAATAGTGGCTATAATACCTTTTGGCCCTAAAAAATTTAATGCTTTCATTACTAAAGGCATCACACTATTTTTCATAAAATTAAAAGTTTCCTTAAGTATTGGTCTAAGTACTTCGTCCATACCTAATAAGAGAGGGTAAAGTTTAGCTAATAAAGAATTCATCATATTTTTCAATAACTCCAAGGTACCTTGAGCTCTCATCGCAGCTTCTTCATTACTTTCCTTTTCTTTCTTTAATCTATGGGCATGTTTGGCTTGTTCACTCAAACTCATTTTTGCCAACTCTTTATATTGTTTTTTACCTTCAGAATCTACCCCAATAGCAATTTGAGCCTTACCATTTTTCATTTCAGCAATACCCGAAAGAAATTCTTTTTCATCCCCACCAACTTTTAAAGCACCCTCAAACACATTCATTTTAGCTGTTTGTTTAGCAACACCAACAAGCATATCCATACTAAGACCCGTAGCTTCAGACGCTTCTCTCATCCTATCTAATTGTAATCCACTAACTTCAAATTCCTTAGTTTCAGCATTAAATGACGCAACAGAATTCGTGGCTTCAACAACTGATTTAGCTAGTTCTTTTGGGGAGTTTCTAGCTTGGTACATCAATTGAAATGGGTCACCTAATTTAGCCAGCCCGCCACCCAATACTTGTAGGTTAGCCGCAGCATCTATGGCACCTTCAGGTCTAAATACTTTTTCAGCAAAACCAGCAACCTCTTCCATTGATATTTTATATTTTTCGGAATAAGCGGCCATTTTCATCATACCATTAACACCACCCTTGAAGCTTAACTTATTAACTAATTTTATGTTCTTACTAACCTTTTTCATTACGTTAGAAGTATTGACACCCATTTTGTCGGCCTCGTCAGCTATCCCACTAATAAGTTCAATAGAATCAGTAGCACCCAAACCGAAACTTTCCATTTGACCTACTAAACCGGCCATTTCACCATGAGCCATGCCCGTTCTTTGAGATAAAGCACCCATATCGAGAACGGCTTGTTTACCTAACATAACCTGTCTACCTGTCTCACCAGCAAAAGAACCCATCATTTCTGAAGCGGTACCGGCTTCCATACCCATTAAAGCTAGTTGTTCTGCAGAATTAGCGGCAACCCTTTCAAATTGACCCATTCTAGCTGTGCCAAGACCCATTTCAACAGATATTCTCCTAGCAGAACCATCTGCTTTTGAAAATTCTTCAGCAACCCCAGTCAATTTACCCATTAAACCTTTAGCACCTTTAATTGCCTCATTATATAGAGTTTTTGTGACTGAAACTTGTTTTCTAAGTAACTTTAATTGTTCTTGAGCTTTTATTAATTTTTCTCCTTCGAACTTTACTTGGTCCTGTAATATTTTCTTCTCTTCAGCAGAAGCCCCTACTTGTCTTTCGGTTAGTTCTGCTATAAGCTTTTGTTTATTCTTTATCTCATTTGAGATATTTTTTATATTTTTAGCGGAATCCTCCCAACTACTAAAACTAGCATTAACTTCTTTAGAATAAGTTTCTGCAGCTTTTAAATTTTTTAAGTACTCGTCAAGATTTTTTGGGTCTAACGCCATATTATTTATTAGTTAACTTTAATTTTATGTCGATACCGTTTGTTACAAAAGGTTTATTAGGTTTAGCATAAGCAAAACCACAATTTTTAAATTCACTACCAACAGATAGTAGTTTATTTAAACCACGTAAGTTAATACCATTGTTTTTGATTGGTATATTTAAAAATATATTTTTACCTAAACTAGTTTTCCCTAATAAAAAACTAACCATTTCGGGTTTGCTTTCAGCCTTTAATGTTTTATCTTTTAAATCTTTTAATACATTAACAATATCGTTAATTTCAGTATCCACAATAGGGAATTTTTTAGCTTCTTCTTTAATCTTATTAATATAAGAATCTGATATTTTAAAGTCATCAACCCTTATAGGTTTACCACCACCAGTAGCATTAACAACATCAATATCAATATCTGAATCTTGGGATTGTTGAGCTTTCTTCATTCCTTTAATAAAAATTTTATTAAAAATTAATTCACCTCTTTCTTTTTCGTTATCTTCATTTAATACACCACCAACAACCTCATTTAAAATATTGAATAGTGTAAGTTTAGATTCTTTTTTAGTTCCATAAAATTTATTCCAATAAGAACTAACTTTTTTTGTATCATAATTTATGGTGTAAGAATGTTTTTTATTACCTATTCTTACAGGTACAGCAAACCATTTCTTAACTGCCGCCATAAATTCTTTTATATTTTTATCTAATTCATCGATAACAGTTTTACTAATAACTTTACCTGGAAAAACAAGAGACCATCTTTTATACTTATCATTATTTTCTTCCTCCATTAATGGTGTTCTAATAAAAGATTCATCCATAGATTCTTTTGAATAGGAAATGTTAAATTCAGGGAAAGCTTTTTCTAAATTAGACATAAAATTCTTAGGGTAAGATTTTCTTAAATTAGATATCATCATAGAGTATTTATCTCTACCAGACGATTCCCTAAATTCTTTTAATTTTGATTTATCTTGTTTACCCGCTTTTACCGCTCTTTGTAACTTACCATATTCCCTAGAATCCTCTAAAGACTTAAAACCGTCACCATAAACTATAGAACCATTATAACCACCAAAAGTATTTAACAATAACCTAAAAATCTCGTTTCTATTTTTACCTGAAGATATTTCTTTTGGTATGGCAACTTCTGTATTATCCGTATCATTAGTGTCTTCTTCGCCCCCACCATCATCTTGGCCTACAACATCACTTAATTTTAACCCTATATCATACCTTTTATCCAAAATTAATCTAGGTGAAGTTTCTTTTGTGATTTTATCGTCTATATTTATTTGGTCGGCTTTAAAAAATAAAAAGTCACCTACAGGTTCTTTTGTGTTTATTTTAATAATTTTAAACTTGTAATAGTCTTTTTCTAAAGTACCAGAATTTATTTTTTTAAAACTATTGGGGGACAACCATATAGTTGCGTTGTAATCTTCTTCTTTTGAGGGCCCATCAGTAAAATCTTTTTCACCCATCCAAGAAACCGGAACACTAGGGCCAATAGATTTATAAGTAAAAGAAACTTTGAAAGGTCTACTCATAGAGGCTAAGGGGTAATAGTCAACATTAATACCCATACCAACCTTAGAAAAAGCTGTTTCTAAATCATCATCACCAGCTCTACCTATCGCTTGTAAAGTCTCGTCATCGACATTCGATAAGTTTTTTTTAGATTTAGTATAATCTTTCCTATATTTGGGAGATAAAGGCCCCTCATAAATTATTTTCTTCATTGACTAATTTATTCAATAAATATGCCTTAAAATAGTTTTATCATTTTTTAGATTTAGCTTTATTATATTGTTTTTGTTGTTCTTCCATTTCTTTCTGCCATAAATCAATATGCATTTTTCTTTCATAAACAGGCATATTCATAACCTCAAAATAGCCAAAACCAATATGTTTAACTAAATAATATGTTTGTTCTATTAAATTTTTTCTATACTCCAGCGTTAGGCCAAAAAAAGTTGATTCCAATTGTAAATGGACTTCGAAATGTACCAGAGGGGCCCTCCACTTCCACCTCCAAATCTATACCTGGTTCAATATCGTCAGAATACTCTCTAAATTTTAAAGAATCGTATGCCGGCATCACCTGTACGAATTTAGCTATTACCGATGGGTCCCTATTCCCATCAATTTCTGTTATTTGTGATTGTAACCTATACGTTAAGGCCATACTGATTTGTGATTTTGTAGCTTTATTTCTAGCTTCAGCTCTTTTAGATATAGACGACTCATCAGCAACAGTTAAAAGTTTAAATTTAATTTTCTTTTTACTTCTAGGTAAATTAAATTCAAACTCACCGTTTTCATCTGGTTTAGCGGTTAATTCTTTAGTTTTTAATGAAGATAAATCTATCTCTGTTTCAAACTCTTCAGCTGTAGTTGGGTCTACCATTTTAACTGGGTACATTTCGCCATACCCAGTAGCTCTTAACCAAATCATAATCGCGTTTCTATCACCGACTAACATTTGACTCATAGATATCTCACTACTTTTTATTTTTTTCTCTAGAAGTATATCTAAAACTTTACCACTTCTAATTAAGTTTGGCGAGGTTAGTATGTTTTCGTCTGAGGCAGTTAAATACTCAACCTTAACGGTTTGTGGTCTACCTGGATATAACACACCCTTAGAAGGTAATTCAAGTACATCGAAAGGAGCTTCAAAACTAAACTCTTCTTTATTTTCTTTTTGATTTGACATTATAAAAACTTTTTTTTATTTTTGCTATTATTATAAACTAATTTTAAACACTTTAAGGATAAAGTAAACATTAATCATACAGCTTATAAATACAACATTTTATTTTTTTTGTAATTTATTTTGCCAATTAAAAGTTTATTACTATATTTGTATTATAAATCAATTAAAAATATAAAAGATTAAGATGAACGAAGAAAAACTAAATAGACTAAAAGAAGTATTATCAATCCAAACTCACTCTAGAGAAGAAGATTTAATGATTGCTTATTTGGAAGATGTTCTAACAAAAAAAGGTTTCGAATATTACAAAGACAGTATTGGTAACCTATATGTTACGAAAGGTGAATCAGAGTTTTACCCATGTTTTG
>WLWH01000987.1_pt1 | contig 20844 bp, 13 predicted proteins | sample 6712741 | NCBI WGS metagenome assembly WLWH01 (sample SAMN12718694, study PRJNA515312) | sponge metagenome | isolation source: marine sponge | host: Mycale hentscheli | place: New Zealand: South Island, Marlborough, Capsize Point | collected 2003-05-01
ACGATGCATTCAATGAGAACTACATCAAAGCAGAATTTGAAGAAACCTTTAACACCAAAGAGAAATGAAAGACATCATAGCATTGTGCAATAGAGACAAAGAAGATTATGGTATTGAAAAAGACTAAGTTCGATATACATGAGGCAAGCATGTGGTACGGAGGTGACCTATTGATTGCTGATGGTTTTGATGAAGCCATCATCGGTATAGAAGATACAGGAGAAGAGCCAAGAGTATGCTACTCCAAGCAGAGGTGCATCGAAATCCTCATGGAGGAAGGATGCGATGAATTAGAAGCAATTGAACATTTAGAATATAATACATTTAGCGCTTATGTCGGAGCAAAAACCCCACTATGGATCGATGACCAATTCCTCAGAGACTACTCAGACTCAAAAGAAGATTGAGGCTGTTGGTCGTGAAGTTGTTGATCTATTGATCGAGAAGAATCAGAGTTACGGAGACTCTGCATTAAACCCAGCAGGAATCTTTGCATCGGGTAACGCTGTAGATAACCTATGCAGCAGGATTGACGACAAACTCATGAGGATAAAGACTCAAGGTTTTCGTGGTTACGGAGAAGATAATGTGAAAGACTTGATTGGCTATCTTATTTTGCTTAAGATTGCACTAGAGGACGATGCACCTACACTTCAAGATTGGCAAAACGAAATCTTGGGGAAGCAGGGGTATTTCCAATCACGCACGTAAATTAAATTAGATGAGAGATAGTAATGTAACTATATACCCAAAGGTATATAACACCCAAGATGAGCCAAGATACATATCGCTTAATACAGCGTTAGAGAGAATACAGACAGGCGCTAAGAACCTAGAAAGAATTGAAGCACTACGAGCAGGTGACAAGAGTCAGAAGAAGGAACTGCCTATCGTTTTGTTTTCCGGAGTCTTTGAGCAGCGGAACGATGAGGGTATAATAGACCACTCCTCACACATTGTAACAGACTTTGACCACGTAGATGTGGAGCACGTAAAGGCACTCCTGTGCATGGATGAGTATGTCTATGCAGTTTGGGTGTCTCCAAGTGGAGACGGACTGAAGGCATTGGTCCGAGTCTCACATCCTGAAAGACACCGTGATCACTTCAGGGCATTGCAAGTCTACTTCGACAAGACTTACGGCCTGGAGGTAGATCCGTCTGGCATCAATGAGTCTAGAGCATGCTTTGAGTCTTACGATCCCGAGATCTGTATTGATGATGACGCAAAAACATTTACAGCATTTCAGTCTGAGATACAAGAGCAGCAGCAAGTAGTCATTCAAGAGGGCGAGTATACCGACTACATGAAGCTCAACCTCGCTGCACGAATGGTTAGGAACGCACCTGAGGGTGAGAGACACAATACTCTTCTTAGAGCATCAGTACTTTGTGGCGGATATATATCTGCAGGGCGCATGGAAGAGGAGGAGGCTGTTAGGGTTCTTATCCGTGAAAACAGGAGGAGACATGTTGATTCCCATTACGATGATGAAAAGACAGTGCGTGATGGTATAGTGCAGGGTAAGAACATGCCTATCCGGGACCTCATGGCAGAGGAAGACGACATACAGCGTGAACTAGAGATAGAGCGCATGGATATGTCTTTCATATCTTCTGATGATGAGGATATGCAATGGATTAACAGGTTTGCTGAGGGAAAGATTCAGATTGGTCTGACCACAGGACTGTCATCTATCGACAAACACTACGTCTACAAGAAAGACTTCACCATCATTAATGGTCACTCTAACATAGGTAAGACAACATTTGCCTTATACCTTATGGTTAATGCTGCCATACGACATGATTGGAAGTGGGTGGTCTACACTGCAGAGAACAAGACAGCCTCAGTTAAGATGAAGCTCATGCAGATGGCCTGTGACCTGGACATCAAGCAGATGACCTATGACCAACGTAAGATTGCGTACAGTTGGGTGAACAAACACTTCACAATCATAAGCAATCGTGACGTATACAGTTACTTAGACTTAATACTATTCTGCGACAAAATCATGTCTAGACAGCATGTAGATGGTTTCTTTATAGATCCGTACAATTCACTTAGAATTGCGCTGACAAACAACAGGAATGTAGGTACTCATGAATATCACTATGAGTCAGCATCTGAATTTCTTACCTATTCTAATAGAAAGAATGTTGCCGTTTGGCTAAATACTCATGCTGTTACAGAGGCTCAACGTATGAAAGGTCCTGATGGATTGGCTATCGCTCCGTTTGCAGAGCAGACTGAAGGAGGCGGTAAATTTGTGAATCGCTCTGATAATTTTTTTACGTTTCATAGAAAAATTCAGCATCCTGAGTATGATATGCGCAGAACTGTAGAGTGGCACGTTAGAAAAATTCGTGAGACAGAGACAGGCGGGGAACCCACTGCGTATGATGAACCTATCAGACTAATGATGAATAAAACCAAGACAGGTTTTTACACATTCTCTGGAGAAAAGATGTTTGATTCTATTTTGGAAAAGAGAATTGGTGAAGAGCGATACATTGATTTCGGAGCTGATAATATGTTAATATAAATTAATAATTACTTGTCATATTGAATTTATTTTTGTATAAATTAGAATGTGGCGAAGAAGAAGAAAGATTTAGGCGTTTATAAAAACAATCTAGAGTACTACTGCGGTAAAACTCTAGAGAAAAACGGCTACAAATTTATTTACGAAGAAAAGTTTATCATCATGGAGGGGTTTACATACCCCTCTCTGTATTTTAAATCCACCCCAAAAAGTAAAAGTTTAATTGATGCTACAGGAAAAAAGGTTCTACCTATCACCTACAAGCCAGACTTTGTACTTCACAAAAAGAAAGCAATAATCGAGACCAAAGGTTTCGTGAGAGCGAATGATTCGTTCCCACTACGTTGGAAGATTTTTATGCAGTTTCTGATGGAGTCCGACATGTCTGACTACAGGCTGTTTATACCAAAGAATCAGAAACAAGTTGATGAAATCATAAAAATCCTAAACGATGAAACCAGAAAAACTAAGTAGTCTGTACAACCTTGCGTGCTTAAACGCACATCAGCTTATAGACGAGTTGTATGAAAACTGCCATACAGACGATGGCGATCCAATTTACCTTCCAGAATTTATCAAGTCTCAAAAGCAATCTTACATTGCACGTATCAGACAAGAGTTAGACTTGATGCAATCTGCAGCAGAAGAACAGAATGAAGAATAAATTTAAAGGAGGTATATTCTCTGAGAAAGAATACAACAGGTCGAATCAATGGGGTGTAGACAAGGTTAGTGAATACCTAAATAACATGGGATACACGGTACTAGAAAAGGATACTGAAGACTACGATGTAGACATTACAGCGGTAAAGGATGGTAAGACATTCCTGTTTGAAGCTGAGGTGAAGCGTGGTTATCCTTTTAGTTCTGAAAAAGACTTTAAGTTTGATACCGTTTCCTTTCTAGGAAGAAAAAAGAAATATCATAAAAGACACAAGGAGGGATTCTTCTATTGCGTAGTCTGTTATGAAACGAGCTGTGTGTTATCATGTCATTCCTCTGACATATACAAGGAGGAGCAACGACAGCTTAAGACGCTGTCCAAGAAGTCTAGACAAGGGCTGGATGAATTCTATCTAGTGCCAAAAGAAAAATGCAAATTTACATTGCTAGAGAAATAATTGCAGTAAATAAGAAGGGGGCTATCTACCCCCTTTTCTTTTTGCGTAACAGCAGTGGCTATCACACTCTTTTGGTTCAACCTCACAATATTCACGTTTTACGTTAGTAGTGGGTTTATCTTTTTTCTTAGCCATTGAATAGATACTTAAAGGTTAGTTTTAACGCCAATGCTGCAAGTGCAAACAATAAAACTAATCCTTGTATCTTCTGCCACAAGGTTTTTTCTTTAACATATATAATCTTTTCATAGGGTACTTCAATAATCGTTACGATCGTATCCGAGTCGCAAATGGCGTCTATAGTAATCGTGTCGTTCACCTTTAATATCTTCACCCTCAGCCTGTCCTTTACTAGAGTAATAGTATCGTGTTGCTTCATAATCACAGTATCCGTGATAGCCACAGGTGGGCTGACAACCGTGTTGGTCACAACCAGCGTGTCTTTTACCAGAATCAAAGGGTCTTTTTGAACCGCTTTCTTTAAGTGCCATTGAGCGCTGCAACTCGTTAAGAACAGCACTAGAATTAACTTTACCAGCCATTTCATCTTCATCCTTTATAGTCAAAATCTCTGTATGAGATGGTTACATCTCCTCCCTCTTCAAGAACCTCAGCAATCGCAGGATAGATTCTTTTATACGCATTGCCAGACGAGCCAATAAAACCATCGCTATCGCCAAAATTCGTTTGTTGACTATCACCAACAATGAGGCACCCAGCAGTGTGTTCGTCAGTATTACCAGTATGAATAAGGATATACTCAAAACCAGGCACATCACGAACCCATAACATTCCTTTGTGCATCTGACCATACTTCTTTAGATATCTTCCATGAAATCCTCCAGTCGTCCGCAGAGTAATCCGATATGTTCCAGCAGGTATTCTTGTCTCTCCTGCAATTTTATCGTCTCTATGCTCGTCTTCCAATGTGTAGCACAAGAACTGTCTCTTTCCTCCGGTGACGTTAAATAATAGTCCATTAGTGCTGTCGGATTGGCTACTGAATCTTAATACCTCTAACTCCATTACTTCTTAGCAAACTTTTCAATTCCTGCAATACCGAATGATCCGAGTGTTACGAACACAAAGCTGTTGTAAGTGAACTCGTTGATAGGTAAGTCCTTACCCATAGCTCCTGTAGTGACATCAGCCACCATTACTAATACCATTACTGCAAATGACAAGAACCCAATGATAGTCTTTTCATTGTAGTCGTTCTCGTTTCTAAAGATTTGTGCAAATTTCATCATTGTCCTACTTGTTTACCTGTTTTTATATATAACCTTTCAATCTTATTGAATCTAGACAGAGACTTGTTGGCATCAATCAACAGCTTCGGATTACCCTTTGAAGTTGATATAGCTTGGATAGCCATGTATGACTCTCTTAATTCGTCTAGAACTGCGAGTCTGTTCTCTTTTCTACGTCCCTCTAGTTTGTAGTAAGGTTCACTAAACTTGTAATCCCTAGCCATATAGTAGAACTGCTTATTAGCATTGACCTTGTAGTCACGGATAAGTGATCGATAGCCGAGATTAACAGCAAATTCACCAGCCTTTTCCTCAAATCCTTTTTCTGACTTGGTAACGTAGTCCCTGTATGTTGAAGAGACAAATGGCGGATATACAACAGATTTAAGCGTGTAGTTCATATACTTCCAAGCCTTCACGTGCATTGGGTCCATCTGGTCTACAATATCATAACCATATGCATCCTTGCCTTCAAATAGATTAACCACCATCTTCATCACCATGTTAGGACTAAGGCTGTCTTTTAGTTGTGAGAATCCATCAGCAGGATTTATCAGTAAGTCTGTAACCTCTCCATATGGATCTTCCATACTATAGTCGTAGAAGGTGATGTTACCATCCTTGTCTATGTCGGAAACAACTAGACTATGCCCTTCCATCCAGTTAGCACGTAGTTTCTTAGCTGCTTCTGCAAGTTCTTGATCATCTTCTCCAAGCATCATTGCACCTAACAGTCCCGGAACAACAGCTCTCGCTCCTAGTGTAGTAACCGTGCCCATGAGTCTAGAGTATCCAGCTTTAGCGTATGCCTTTTTCTGTGCTTCGCTTAGACTATTATCTTTCCTTGCTTTATCGATATCTTTTAATGCGTTAGTAGCATTGTTGTAGATACTTCTATACGCTTCTAATTTAAACGAGACAAAGTCACCGAAAGGAATTCTAGCCAATGTTTTGTGCCACTTAGGTAGTCTAGAGAACGTAGGGGTGTTCTGCTTCACATACTCTGCCGCTTCTTCTCTTGCATTCTTCTGTTGAGCTTCAGTAAGCTGTGCGTATTCTTTTCCGTATAGTTTTTGAGAAAATACTTCCTTCTCTTTTCTATATATGATAAGCTTGGTATAGTCATCGACAGATGCGTACTTCTCTCCTGCACGTTGATCAAGCTTCTGGGCCTTATTCATTACCTTGGTTAGCAGGCTCTGTGCTTCTGCTTCGTTAGGATCCACAATCATATTAATCGCTGCGTCAGATACATCGATTAAATTTGCTTTAACATCAGCACCGATTAGACCTACAGTAGCCATCTCCTTGATGAGCGCCTCGATCTCTGGGTCTGCTGCACCCTTAATCATCCTATCCTTACGAGACTTCAGGTCTTTGTAGAACTGAGGGTTAACATATCCGTTAGCAGCGATAAAGAACCATCCACCAGTAAGGTTTTTACGCCATGTAGGTAGGTTCCATACAACTTTAGACTTACGTGCCAGTTTGAGTATCTTGAAGTAACCGTCTATCACTGGAATGTCAGACTGCATCAATGGCTTTCTGTCTAGCATCTCAGCGAGTTCAGCATGCACCCACTTACCGTTTAAGTATGAGTATGGGTCATCAATCAGTTTCCACTGACCTGAACCCTTCTCTCCTCGAGTAACCTCATCCTTAATGATATCTGAGCCAAAGGCTTTTGCAATACCACTAATCATCTGACCACGATACTTCATGTTAGATAATGCAGCAGCGGTATCAATAAACCTAGTGATAGGATCACCTTCTTTACCCAACAGCTTCTGAATGTGGTCAGGGATGTCTTTTTTGCGCTGGAACTTAGTCTTAGGAACTTTTAGTCCTGATGCAGAGATTCCAGAGAATACATATCCCTTGTCTCCACGTAGTGCTTCAATATCTCTGATGTACTCGTCAATGCTGTCCGCTGCTTCCTTCATGGTCTGAGCCTGGACATCCGGAGAGCTTACAAATTCTACAGCAGTTGCTTCATCAACACCAGATTCTACAAGAGCTTTAATCTTTCTGAGTTTTGCGAACTCATACTCCTCACGCACCGCAGCATTTCTAATGTCGTCAGTGATCTGATATTTATCAGACTTAAAGAATCTGTATGAGGTCGTCATGTAACTGCCGATGTTTTGCTCGATAATGTCCCGCAGTGTATTTGAGTCTGCAATAGACTGAGCTTCCTCCTTAGTCATCTTACTGTAGAGGGTCTCTCCACTGTTGATGTCATACACCTCGTAAATCTTCTTGGAGCCTTCCTTGTAGCTCTCCATCTTGCGGACACTCTTATAGTTCTTGCCTACAGGTAGATTGATACCAGGGCTGTTTAGAATGTCAGTAGACATGTTGTCAATGTATGACCTTACACCATCCAACATAGCAACGATGCGTTCTCCATTAGGCATGGCCTGAAGCTGTAGTGCTAGTACGTCACGATCGTCTGGGTTAGTGAGATATTCGTTAGCAATCTCCATCGACTCTCTAGTCGTTAACAGCTTAGACAATCCCTCTGCCATTTTTCTGATATCGGATTTCGCTGTATTGTTCTGAGACTCCATGGCCTCAACGTATGTTCTTGCTTTCTTTTGGTTCTCAGTGTATCCAGAGAAGTTCTTAGCCATAGACTGAATCATTGGCCACACGCCTTTACGGGCACGCTCTCGTATAGTCTGCTTGCTGTTCTCACGTGGAGGTACCTCTACAGAAGAACGCTCCTTAGCCGCACGGTTATCACGAATTGCCTGTTCGTATAATCTTTCGGTACTATTAATAATTCTGTCGTGCTGGTCCTTGGCTGCTTCAATATAGTTCTTCCACTCACTCTTCTCTGCTCTGGTTTTAGGAACCCCGTTCTCTACTGCTATCTCAATAGCAAGGCCCTTGATAATCATGTGGATATCCTGATCCTTTACAGCAGTGGCAGCATAGAAGTTTTTAATGTCACCCCAGAACTCTTCTTTATCCTTGTACTTGTCAACACTTTCCTCAATGTATTTAACTTTTTGAGGATTTAATGCTCTGTATTTTCTCTCTAGGTTTTTTACAGTCTCTGGTTTCCCATTAACAATAACCACTTGAGATATACCGGCTGTACTAGGCAGAACTGTAGCTGCTCTTAAATTAGTTTTCCATTCAGCATGCGCCTTGGACTCTAGGTTCATGGAGCCTGCTGTATCTTCTGGGGCAAATTCAGTTCCTTTAGACAAATCATGTACAGGGTATGCGAACCAATTGTATGGTCCATCCATGACCTTGATGGAAACTGGTTTGCCGCTCTTAGTTTTAATAGCCATAGGGTAAGACTCGTGATGTCCTCTGCCACCATCCTTAGTAGGCGATGTACGGACGGCCTCAACCTCTTCAGTAACCTCTATAACGGTGTGTGACATTCCTGGCTCTACTCCCCGAACCATAGGCTCTGTTAGAATCTCTGTGATTGCAGCCTTCAGGTCTTTCTTAGATATAGCACCTTGATACGGGTTAATGTCTAAGTATTCCGCTACTCTGTTTACAAAGGTTTCATTCTTACCTATTCTCTCTGACACTCTATTAACAAGAACTTCTGAGAATAATTTTTTACGCTGTGTGAATGTGGAAATGTCTGCGCCTAGCATTGATCTAAGCATAGATACCTTGTCCTCTGATTTCGTAGACTTGGTAATCTTAATACCGTCAAGTTTCTCTAAAGACTTCTTATAATGAGTCAGCTTTGCTCTGTCGTCAGGAAACAAGCTTTTGCCTTCCTTTGCCAGTCTCTTTTCTTCTTTTTCTAGCTTCTTGATGCCTGCTTCAACATCCTTGACCAACGAGCCGTGAAGTTCGTATGCTACATCACCTACAACCTTGTCTAACGCTCTTCTAGAGAACAGGCCATTGTTATCAGACATATGGTACAGTATATCAATCAGACCATTAGCATTAACAGTGCTTGACAGAAGTTTATCCTGTGGACCTGCATTGATCATGATTCTAGCAACACCGGACATCTTGATCATATCATTGATTCTGTCCGCCATTCCTTGGGCCGCAGTATCGGTAGAAGCCCATACGTATCCGAACTCTGCGAAGTGAATAGGATAGAACACTCCTCCCTTTCCTTCTACAACTACGTTTCCGTTTTCATCCAAGATGTTACCAGAGAAAGCATTGTCAGGTGTGTGAATCATTAAAGGAGAATCAAAGAACTCTTCGATCTTATGGCCTGTAGATATCATCTTCTTAGCCATTTCCTTGTCTTGAGTGTACTCGTATACTAGTCCGTTGTCTGCCTTGTATGAAGCATTGTCTAGAGATGAACGCTCACCAAAGATTCCCTTGAACTTAATATCTTTTTGTTTAGTAATCGTTGGGATAGGGTAGTTCTGATAGTAGGAAGCATCATTAGCTCCTCTCATCATACCAGCAAACCCTTTGATAAACTCAACAGCTTCTGTAGCAGAGTTCTCAAGCTGCATATCAACCTTCATAGAGTTGATGATATCAGACTTGACTCCAAGCTTACCAGCAAGGTTTACCAAGAAGTCTCGGATGGCTGTAGCTAGTTTCTGTAACGTAGACTTCTCTAGAAGATTTGGCATCTCTGATAATCTAGCGCCAAACTCCGCCAAGAATTCTTCAGACTGAACCTCCGGATCATACTGTTCAATAAAGCGTCTCATGCTTTCTGCTTCCTTCTTATTGACAGACTTCAGTACACCGTATACCTTTTTAGCTAAGTCTTTAGCGATCATAGGGTTTTGTCTGAACCTGTGGTCAAAGTAAGCATGGAATACTTCGTGAGCAATTGTATGGATGTTACTGTTCTGAAGATTAATGTAGATTTGTCTACGACCATTCTTTCTGTTGTATACCATTCTAGCCTGTTCACGTCCATCCTTGGATGATCTTCCCTTGCTAGATACCTCATCCATCTTAGCATCAAACTCTGCTTGATCTTTAGTGAACAAGATGTCTGTGCCTGGAGCAATAAACTGTATGATGTCCTTGGCTGCTTCAGCACGGGCTGCAAGCTCATTAATACCCACTCCCTTTTCGTTAAAAGCACGGGCTGCAAGCTCCTCAATACTCAATTCCTTTTCGTTAAACTCCCTCTCCGACTCAGCATAAGCCTCTAGCACTCTTTTGATAGAGGCATCCTGCTCTCTTTTAGCGATTGATTCTTCAGTGATGTAGTCCTTCCAGTATTTAGAAAAACCTTCCTCAGAGATATTATCTACCCCTTCTATGAATATGATAGACTTGATAGCGTCCTCATATTGCTCTCTAGTAGGGAATACTGTTCTTCTATTTCCAGACTTAAGGATACCATATCCAAGGTGTTTTTGTCCAGGGATGTTAGTTACCATGTACTCCAGTACTACTCCCTGCTTTGTCTTAAGAGTTACTGACCGGTTTTTAACTAGTCTAGCTCTACGGCTAATCTTCTCATTAGAGGCTCCTGCAGCACGCATAGCATTGATCTCTTCTGTAGAGAGTGCTTGCATGTCCTCGATAGTGGTGTCGATAATACTGACATCACGGTCCTTACGTGTAGACTCAGATTTCATACGGCTTTCCGCACGTAGTTTAAAGTCCATGTCCTCACGTACGTTTTCTTTAGCGGCAATTCTATTAACCTGCTTTCTGAAAGCTGTGAAGTCCTTATATGTTCTTACTCTAGCCTCCTTGCCTGGTACACGCTTGGCTATAGAGAATGTAACCTCTCCTGCACGTGGATTACGGAAGACCTCAGCATCGTATATTATTTCCTTACCATCATCAGTCGTTTCAACTAGCTTGACAGTATGTGTATTCTGTCTAGAGTCTACTGTAGACGATATAGACTTAACTTGCTTGACGCTTGGAAACTCCTCTGGAGATGGTTCTGAAGCTTCAACTTCTTCTACTGGTGCCTTCTCTTTTACTTTCTTAGGTTGTGCCGATTTTTTAGCTTTTTCCTTAGGCTGTGGTTTTGCTGGTGCAGGTTTAGGAGGTGTAGCAGCTTTTGCCTTCTCTAGCTTTCTTTTTGCTTTACGTATATCAGACTTAAAGCCCTTGATATCATCTCTGTAAATCTCAATGTTTCCATTGAACTCGTCTACAGTGTCTTGTAATTCAGCCTTTATCTGCTCGATCTTGTTGGCCTTCCTCGTCTTAGATAGTTTACCAGCCTTAACCTTAGCTATATCTTTCTTAGCCTTTTCCTTAGCTTCACGGATATTACCCCTCTCTATGTCTATCTCAGACTGCAAGTCCTCTATCCTGAACTCAGCATCAGCGATATCTCTCTCTTCTAGAGATGCTTCTTCTGTTTCAACAGGAGGCTGTTTTGTGTCTGCTTCTGGGATGGTTACTTCCTCAGCCGCTTGAACATCTCCACCTGTTCCAATCGCTGCTTCGCTTGGCTGAACGACAGGTTCGGCTTCGACAGGGGCTTGTTCTTCTTGGACAGTACTTGGTATCCCTGTTTCTTTTTTACTATCATCTTGCTTAACTTCTTTTGTAGGGACTGCTTCCTCAGCTACAGGCTGTTCAACAGGAGTTTCAACTACTGGAGTTTCTTCTGCAACAGGCTGACCCGCTGTCTCACGATACTTGTTCTCGATCTCAAGTTTCTGAGAAACCAAATCATTTACCTCACTGGTAACCAGAGCTTTAGCTTCTTTGCTTTCAACCTTTTTAAGCTTCTTGATTTTAGAGGATATACGACCATCGATTTCCGCAACCTTCTTAACATCCTCTTCAGAGAACTGGCTGTAGAACTCAGCATCTTTCTCTATAATATCTGCCTTCTTCTTAGCTATGTTTTCTCTACCCTTCTTAAGAATCTCTCTTTCTTCTTCGCTTATAGATTCGTCCTTAAGCTTGGTCTTTAGTTCTCCATCAATCTCGTCAAGAGTCCTGCGTTCTTCCATAGTCTCTGACGTACCCTGAGCGCCAATAGACTTAGTGATGCCGTAGATAGACCCACCCATCAATGATCCAACGATCATAGACTCTGCGATCTCCATGGCATCAAACTTGCTCTCACCTTCGATTGCACTGCGGGTAATCTGATCAACGATCGATACGAGTGCCTCTTCAGTACCTTCCTCTAATGCGGACTTAAGTCCCTTTGGAACAGAAGCAAACAGATTCTTCTTGATTGCCTGTTCAATAGGCTCTTTACCGAATGCCTTGCGAATCATATTGATATCGCCAGCGAACATCTTTTCAGCTACAAATTCTGCCGTACCCATTAGCACAGCATAGCTAATTCTCTCAGACTCTGTGTATATAGGATTGTCCTCTACTTCGTTATATGCGCTACCTGCTGCCGAGGCCCCAAGTAATGCTAGACCAGTGGTTCCGCCAGTACTAGCTGCCAATGCAAGCTGTGGTATCTGCTGAATCATGGTGTGACCCAATAAACCAACCCCGCCTGCGTAGTTGCCATCCATCATACTACCAAGGAAACCTGTTTCGATTTCTTCCATGGTGTACCCTGCGGTAAGTAAGTTGTCTATCTGTCTCTTTTGAGAATCCTCTAAGATGGCTTCACCTAACTCACCAACAGGCTCGATGAACTTCTTATTATCGATTACGCCCTGCTCGACAAGCTGTCTAACTTTCTCCCCTTCTTCACCCAGTAGATAACTGAATGATGTAGTATTGAATAGGTCAGTAGCTTTTAAAAGACCACCTGCAGTAGCCTCAGCTCCTGTACCAAGAGATACAACGGTAGATCCAATATTTCTTCTAAACCACGAATCCGAGCGAGTAGCACTTGGCTCCGAGGCAGAGTTTGATTCCGTAGAATCTTTTTTTTTAGAATATTTAGACTTGTAGTCATTGACGACATTCTGAATGAAATCGTCAGACTCTCCATTGCTGATCATCTCTGAGACGACACCGTCTAGACGTGCACGATCTTCAGGGCTTAGGATTAAATCTTCAGGCATTAGTATCCGTATTTACTTCTAGCGGCTTGTTGGTCAAACCCGTTTTGCGAAGATAAGGATTTTTTAGGGGCCATATTGTAGAACTCCTCGATCACGCCTTTTAGACTGTCTTCGTATCCAGGAGCTGTAGCATAACGATTGCCATCATCATTCACAAAGTTTTCTAACAACTGTGTCCAGTCACCGTCCGGTGCGTAGCGTCTAGAGATTAGACTCGCATATGCGTCTAGACCGTCAATCCAACTGTCAAAGCTCTTGCTTGCTGCTTTCTGCTCTGAAGAATCCTTCTTCATTGTGTCTCCAGCGGTGACGTTACCTACATTAAATATGTTGTTTGTTCTAGCACCACGGCCCTTGGTACCGAAGTTAGACTCCATAGCACCTTGAGCCAGTATAAGCTCTACAGGTACGTTGTACTTAGCAGAAACGTCCATGACATTCTTTGCGGTGATAGGTGAATTTCCTCCAGACTTAGCGTCTATAAAGCTTTGAATCTGTGATTCATCAATAGAGATGTCTGGTTGTAGAGCAACAGGTGCCTGGCTAACAGCTCCCGTACGATCAACAGACTCAGCCCTTGCTGATGCCTGGCCCTGTGGTCTGATACGAATTTTGGTTGCCGCTTCAATCTGTGCGATCTGGGCTTCAGTAGCAGGCTTAATCTCCCCGCCCATCTGAATTCCATCTACAGTGCTTTCTTTTGTTCTGATGTAGTAGTTACCACTTTCATCCATACCAACGGCACCATAGTTTCCTACTGCTCGTGGAAGAGCATGCATAGTAACATTAGTGTCTTCATAGATATCACCGTAAGACGGTAGAGAATTGATAGACTGAGACTGCTGGCCTCGGCTATATACTCTATCTACATCGCTCTTCACAGAGTTCTTGTACATGTCAAATGCCTTCTCTCTAATCTTAGGGTCGGACATCTTAGCGTTAGCATCAGCAATATCCTGTGCGCTAAGGCCACGTGTTCCATCAATGAGACCCGTCTCTATAGCGTAGGCTACTGCAACATCTGAAACAAACGATTTATTATTTTCAAACATGAAATTCATCTCATCGTCAAGCATGCTCATTGCAGATGATTTGTCACCAGCATTTGAGATACCATCAGCGTACTGAGACACGAAGTTTCTAGAGAACACGTATTTGCCCTCTTGAACAGCCTTGGGAATCATGAACGAGTTGTTAGGATTCAGGCCAGAGGATGTCAGGTATGAGGACTGGAATGCCGGGACAAATCCCTCACCATCCTTAATCATTAAAGCACCGTCCTTCATAGTGAACTCCATTCTTCTGTTCATGAAGTTTGAATAACCATTTCTAGCATCGTCAGGAGACATGGTATAGTTTTGAAATCCGTCAGCTTCTGCGTTTGCTAGAGATGTTCCTGCATTTGCGTTTTGAGTCATGACTGCACCAACATATGTCTCAAGCTGTGCGTTGTAGTCGTTCATCTTGCGCTTGGCAGACTCTGATCCAGTTTGCTCAAAGTCTATAGCAGACTTTCTGAACTCATTGTATAGCATTGTAGCACCAGTAGCAGCATCGCCCTCTAGCTTATACTTAGCTTTATTATAAAGCTCTTCAGCACCAGTAGCTTCTATAGACTTTTCTCTGGTTTTTCTTTCCTGCTCTTGTTTTGCGGCTTCAGCCTGTTCAATCTTATAGCCCTGCTCGGCTAGATTAGGTATCTGAAATACGGTTGTTCCTAGTGGTCCTGCCATTACTTTTTCTTTTTAGCCTGTTTTTCAAAACGCTTGAACAGCTTCTTAGCGTAGCCACTCTCGGCTGAGATTTTCTTAGCCTGTGCTGGGTTTAGAATGTATTCATTTCCCGTGGCTTCAGCAACCTTCTGCCCGTTCTGTACGATATCAATAGGGTTAGATGAATGGCTGAATGGACCATTCGTCATCATACCACCTTGCTCCTTCATAGACATTCCTACAAGCATATTAGCAGCCATCTTAGGGTTGTTTACGTATGGGCGTAGAGGAGCCAATACAGGTAATGCGTTTGCAATTGCCTTAGGAGCTAAGTTCTTCATGAAGCTCATTGCCTTAGCGTCAATACCACTCTTTGGAGCTACAAACGTCTGACCATTAATATTAAGGTATCTTTCATTTTCCTTAAGTGTAGAAGGATCAAAGTTTTCAGTAGCGCCTACGTTCTTGAACTTGCTTAGTCTATCATTAAACATACTGTATCCTGGTCCGGATGCACCGCTACTGTAAGATGTTTCAGATGCTTTCTCACGCTCTAGTGCTCTCTGATATTCTCTATCCATGCTTGATCTATGCTCAAAGTTACTGTCTAATAACGCTGGCATAGCTGGTTTACTTAAGCTAGAAGTTAAGTCTATATCACCTCCTGGTGAGAAGTTAGAACGAATTTTTGCCGACTGATCCATAGAAAGCTGTTGGTAACGCTGGTCTATGTCAGACTGGTTCTGAGCAAACTTACTCATGTTTGGAGATAGCCCGTTCTGCATAAACTTCTCAATGCTAGAATCTACTCCATCAAAAGCTCCATACATTCCGGCTTCTCCAATAGCGCCAATACCAGAGCCTATGTTTCCTAATGCGGCTTGATAAGCTTGGTTAGCGTAAGCGATGTCTTGTTGGCTACGTGCCTCTTTACGACCAATAGCAGATTCTTCTGCTTGTGCAAGAGTCTGTCCTGCTTGTAGTCTTGCGGCACGTTCCTGTTGCATCATTGCATTTCTAGCTGACTGGCTCTGAGCAACTGATGCTCCTAGACCACCAACTAACGCACGACCTCCTGCTCCCTGTAATGCCTGAACAGAGGTTGATAGATTTGCCTGGATAGACTCAGACTCCATTCGTGCAAGCTCAGAGTCGTATGCGTTCTTATAGTTCTGGTAATACTGTGCTGGTGTTTCCAATGAAGGGGCTGCTGCCTTAGCTCTTTCAAACTCAGCTCTTGCCTTAGGCAATTGTGTTATTCCGTATGCTGTTTGGGCTGCTCCAAGTCCTGCCTGGATTAATGCACCCCCACCAACGAATTTTTTAACTGTATCTTTTCTTGCCTTCATATTTGCAAATTTACTCATTTTAGTTGACTCTGTCGTTGTGGAGTCTAGACCTGTCGTAGCTTAAGGAAACAGCATGTACCTCAAATGGCACAACGTCCGAGCTAGTCATTTTAATTTTCATATACACGTCTCTCATAGGATCTCCTTCAATAAGTGCAGAGTGTTCTACAAACACATCATCACCTACGATAATGTTAGATATACCTGTGGTACACTGAACAGTTTTTCTGTCTGTGATACCGGTTATCTCCATGCCTGTACCTGTTAATGTAGATCCTGATGCGGTCTTTAGTATGTCTCCGACAACAAATGGCAACCTGTTTACCGGGGTTGTGAATGTTACTGTATCATTAGAGATAGACTCCACCTTTCCAATGTATATCTGGTGAGCCTTAGACTTAAGAGTATCTCTCTTAACCATAGCATACTTGTGTCCCTCACGTAGAGAAAAGTCTGAGGTTTCCAGTGTAGTGTTTTGGAATGAGGTACTCATATCTGCACTCCAGTTTCCATCACCTTCTACTGCCACGGCCTCAAACACCTTTACCATAGATGGGTTTTGATTAGCAACAACCTCAAACATTGATTCGTACTGAACGCCATAGAAGTTGTTTCTAGTTGTATTCACATTATGCTTCCACATTACACCTGAAGGAGTGTCATAGAAGGAATATAGTTCGTTGTTAATGTTCACGTACATTGTAGGGTTGAAGCTGTACTTGCTGCCCCATACACCGTCCTTATGCTTGTAAGCGATAGTGAAACCTTCATCAACAGTTGTTGCGTCTCCAATGGTTATCACATCTCCCTCACATGTGGTAGACGGCATAATCACAGCACCGGTATCTAGATTTAGTGTTGCGATAGCGCTAAAGCTGTAGTTAGAGTCAGTTACCAGTACGTTTATAGTTCCTGTAGTCCCATAGAATGACGAGTCCACCAGTATGCTCTGAACATTGAATGCTGAGTCTACGATGATTACACCGTTGCCCACGTCTTGCCATTCCCCACAATATGTGTTCCACAGGTTACCCCAAGTGTTCCACAGTACCGTGCTTGAAGCATAGGTAATTCCACCTACGTTAAATTCAGCATCAGCGTCCACAGGGATTTCATATACATCAGACCCTATTGTAATGTCAGCACGATATATAGGCTCAACGCTTACTAGATACTCATCATTATCGGGGTCAAATCCACCTACTACTCTGATCTTATCTGTAGTTGTAAGTAGATTGGTGAATCTCTCACTAAAGAAGCTATCCATTCCTTTTTCGCTGATCGGAGTGATACCGTCTGCAGATAGCCTTATAACCTTTCCAGCCTTAGCATCTACATAGTAAACCACACCAAAACGCTCAACCACAGACTCTGCATGTGATGTACCAAAGTCTCCAGCGTAGTATGAAGGCAAACCAAGTACGTTTCTAGATACAGAAACACCTGCATCTCCAGATGAATACTCAATTAGGTTTCTACTCACAGGTATCTGAGAAGCTTTGCTCTCCTGCATGATAGTCAGGGCATCTCCTCGGTTAATCATAGAGTTGATACCGCCATATATTATATCTAGGTCTGTCCAGTTGGCTAGAGATAAGTTGAAGGAGCTTAGGTTAAGTCTATCAGAATCAATTACATATGCATCTGAATACGTCACAGAAGATCTTCTATGGACCGTTTTAGCTTCTGGTAGGTGAGCGTATGGCTTACCCTTAGATATTGCGTTAGATGTAAAGAAATCACTTACAGATATATCCTCTACATAATCTATATCGTAGGCATATGTATTGTTCTCAAACTTCTCATCTAAGAAGTAGTCATCATAGAAGCTGTTTGGCTTTCTAATTCTGCGAACACGGAAGTAAACATCCCCCTGGTTAGCTGTAACAACAGCAGTAGAATAGTTAGATACTGTTGATGTGTATGTGCCTGCTGATGGAGCGCCAGTATATGAGTATCTGTATGTTCCGTCTACTTCTACATAAACTCCTGTTATTTGAATATTGACACCAGCTACCGTTAGTTTATCTCCAATGTATAGTCTGTCAGGAGATGTTGCATATCCGCCAGCATTGATAGTTATATCTACACTTGGTGCCGAGATTACTGATCGATCTCCGTAATGTCTATTAGACAACACATCATAAACCTTCCCCATTCCGTAGTACACAGGTTCTACAATCTCCTTGGCTCTAGAGTATATCTCTACAAATACCTTGCTGCTCCATTCATCATCACCACCCAATACTTTATCGTAAGAGAAGTTGCCTAGATCTCTACTTCTAAGCACTAAGAACCATCCGGTTCTAGACTTCTCGTAACTAGGCTTTAGTACAAATGGAGATTCTTTTTCGTCAGAAACGTATTCATATCCTAGTACATCAAACTCGTAATTAGTTGGATACACGTAAGACTCTGTAGTGTCGTCATAGTATCGTATAATTCTAACCTTGTCTCCCTCTTGATACTTGTACTCTAAATTCGCTCCAGAGTTTTCTTTGTATGACTGAGGCTTACCCTCGAGAGAAGACATAGACACATAAATGTTTTCCTTTAAGGCATCTTTAGAAGGCAGTGCGCTGGTTACAGAATACTGTAAGAATTTATCGTATTTATTGTTACCTGCATACACTAGTTGCCATTTCCTAGCCCATGATGGCGGAGTGTGTTTTAACCTAAAGTCAATGTTTGCGTTAAGAAGCTGTTCTCTACTTGACAATGGATCTACAAATACAGAATCTAATTTATTTACACCACCTGCACGTCCACGATCATCAAAGTATACTATACCAAACTTATGGTCTGCGTTTTCTTTAAAGGACTTGAAGCCTTCAATAGACTCAGCCATGTAGGAAGAGTTTCCTGAGAAGCCTGCAGTTTGGTAATATGCTGTTCCGGTCAGTACACCGTTGTTTGTATTAAACCCAGTCATACCTCCTAGACTAATTGTAGGGGTCTTTATGATATCTACATTGTATTCAAAGTCTCCTGTCAATACATTAAGTATACCGCTATCAGAAACAGGCTTAGGCACGGTAAGCGCTTTCGCATGAACGTCAGCACCACCAAAGTGTAAGTGGAGTACCTGTAGGTTATTAGACAGAGACACTGCTTCCAACTTAAAGTACGCTGCACCAGCAAGCCACACACGGCCTTTGTTATTATATTCAGTAGCCTGATCCCTATCTCCTTCGTCAGCATTGATAACGCTTACAAATTTTTCGCCTTCTAGTCCTAGCGCAATAGTTGATATGGCTGCAGATCTAGAGGTGTTTACATCAAACTCAAACTTCTTTCTAATCTTTATGGCCTCTATAGGAAGGCTATAAGTATCCTCAGAGATCGTTACTGTGCTAACATAATCTTTTATTTCTCCATTCTGCTCTCTTTGCACTTTATATGCAATAATGAAGTCTTGGTAATCGATAGAGTCTTTAGTTACATCAAGTCCGGTAACTACAATAGTAGCGTCTATAAATACCGTTGACCCTGCAGGGATTGTCGCTGGAAGATCACTGAAGTCTAGGCCTAGGTCAAAATCATTATTAGAGTCTGCAGTAACGCTTCTATAAGGGAAACTGTACCCAGGGTTAGATGGATTTATATTTTCAGTAATGTGGTAGAACTCACCCTTTTCTCTATAAATTGGATTTGCGTCTACATCTGTATTTACGTTCTCATACCCCTCTTTGTAGTTTCCATACATTAATCGACCACCTACAATTGCCTGAGCCTTAGCTACTTGAGGTACGTTGTCGTATGACTTATTCACCTCGTCAATAGATAGCCCCCCTGACAGCTTATCATTTCTAAATGCTATTGTAGTCGTACCAGAGGTTCCGTTATTATCGATCTCATCTACCTCAAAGAATGTTCCTTGATTTCCCTGTCTAACATACAGTGTGATTTTATCTACATCGCCTGGTGAGTTGCGTACAAATACGTTTATCTGGTTAAAGAAGTCTAGAGAAGACTGCTCCACGATACCGTCCTTTAATTGAGGGATGGAAGCTGTTGCTGTAGAGAACTCCGACAATGCAGAGACCTCACCATCTTTATACTTGTATCTATAAGCAAACTGAAATACCTTATCGCTTATATTATTGTAGTCAATAGATGGGTTATTTACAATGTTATATGAAGGCGCAAACAACGGAGGCTGCTTGGCCACTGTTAAGCTCAACAGCTTCTGATCATTAGTGCCGTTGTATAGACTAGCAGGGTAGTCTGAAGATATTAGTCTGTTGACATTAACCTTCATTGGAGGATTTAGGTTATCAGTCCAGTATAATAAAGTTTCATTCTCCTCATTAACTACAACATCACAATCACAATGTGCGTACATAGCAAAGTTCAGCACACTGTCCTGATATAACTTCTGGTACTTTCCAGATGTCATGTCTAGTCTATAGATACCGTGGTTGCGGAAGCTGTTCCAAACCAGGAACAATACCTCACGATTTTTTTCGTTTGCAACTGCACCTACTACACGAAGATCACCCGCAGGGAATGTGTCGGATGCGGATTTTGCACCTACCACTTCAGTACCTTTGACATTCTTAATTACCCCTTCAGTACCCTCACCATCATTAGATACACGTACGTTGAGGTTGTCTGTCATCTCAACAGACTTTACAAGTTTCTGGTCAGTATCTGAGTTTAGGTACTGAGGTATAAGTTTGTCAATAGCCATAGATTAACCTTTAGGGCTTTGCTTGAAGTTCTTTCTAATAGTCTTGAGCGCCTCTTCTTTAGTAAACGACTTAATACGTGCGTTAGCTAATCGTCTTTCGTTGTAGTACTCTTGTCTAGCTCTCATTTTTTCCGCCATCGGCACGTTAGCTTTACGCTCCACAAGTCTGTAATAGATGTAAGAGCGCAAGGCATTCTCTGCGTAAACATGTACGGATGGATTAATGCTTCTTGCTTCATCTGC
>WLWH01000988.1_pt1 | contig 20837 bp, 23 predicted proteins | sample 6712741 | NCBI WGS metagenome assembly WLWH01 (sample SAMN12718694, study PRJNA515312) | sponge metagenome | isolation source: marine sponge | host: Mycale hentscheli | place: New Zealand: South Island, Marlborough, Capsize Point | collected 2003-05-01
TCTCAATATCGGACTTCTCATAAAAAGATTCATAGGAATGATGCAGGATGTGATAGTATATTTTATTCTTTGCTTCTGTCCCCAAGATCGCATTATACACATCCTTAGAGTCCGCCCACCTTGTAAAAAAATATTGTTCTTCAAATAGATGATTCATATCTCTTATAGGATAAATATCTAAATCTAAATACACACCTCCGTAATGATATAATATTAAATATCTCATAAAATCTACCTTCTGAATGGGATACCTGAAATCCTCCCACAATGGAGAAAACTCAGGATAAAGAGATAAAAGTTCCAAGAGTTCTGTGGAACCCCACATCTTTAATTCTATATTATTCTGCTCGCAATATGTTTTAGTCTTGTTCCGAGAAACCCAATAATCTGGAATCTCATTGATTTCTTTTCCTTTAAAATTAATAAATATCTGATGGATTACTTTTGGGATCATTATGAATACTAAGATATTTTATTTTTAAACCTGAAGAGAAATAGCAGAACCACTAATCACAATACGACGAAGATGAATACACCAGTTCATCCACAGCTTATCAATCGTCGGTGCTTCTGTTTCCTGATACTCACACTGGAGTGCAAAATCTTTGCCCCGAGCATCATACACACCATTCTGAAGAGATAGAGGGCGACCAATACAGAAGTTCTGACGGAACTTTAACATACTGAATGGTTTCATTCCTCCCATTACTAATGCCTTCTCTAATTCAATAAGAGGTTGCTGGTCAATTGATTTCTTACTTGATATCTTAGCACACGATACCTTCCTTGAAGGATTCAGAGCACCATCATAGAATAACTGATAAGAAGTAATATGGTCAGATACTCCCACAAGACCAGTCCGCTGTGTGTGATTAGCATTCCAAGCACGAGATGCCGAAGATGTCTGTAAATCAAAATCAGTGATGTAAGTTGTCTGAGCAGATAGCAACTCCTTTGTTCCCGAAGCACTTGCGTCAGTGGGAATACATAGAACCGCCTTCGCCCGAGACTCATTCAGAGGGAGTCGCAAGTTAGCAACCCGCTCTGACCTTAACTGAGATACCTTGTAGTTTGTCGCAGAAGTAAAATCATAATTCATAGCACCCCCAGACTTCATCATAGATGCGAGTTTACTGGTGTATCCACTCGGCATCTCAACCTTCTGAAGAACAAACTCCGCATTTGATATCTTGTATGTAGGAGAATAAGTAGCTGCGGCTTCTATCGCACGAGAATAAATAACGTGCGACTGGTCAAGCACCGCCGTCGGACGATACGAACCACTTAACTTAACCTTGATAGCATTGGTCGTTCCAGCAACATACGATATCTCAGATATCTTTGGCTGAGTAACACCATCCGCGATAGAAGGATTATCTACACCAGTAGAAGCGTTGAAAAATCTAATTTCTTCACCGACCACAAAAGGAAATGCAGAAATATCTTGACTCCAACCCTGACAATTATCACGACGAACAAAGAAACTCTGGAACTTAGAAGCATTAGCAGCCTTCGGTTCGTCGGGTTGAGAATTAGAACCATTGACCGAATGGAAGAATGGATTGCCCTGGAGATGGCGGAATCTGTTGGTCTGGTCTAAAGTGCGGAATACACGACGAACATCCTCAAACACAATCTCAACCACAAGTCCTTCAGTCATACCAATTGGGAAAATCTTATCATTCTGGAAAATACCAGTCTGAAGAGGAATTAGACCCTTGACCTGAAGATACGAAGAATTGTCAAAAGACTTGCTAAAAGCACCAGTCTGCGGAGGAAGAGGTTTGTAATATGGGTTCTCAACTAAATTGTTCTGCTGAGTCTGAGGCATTCCTGTGGTGGAACGACTGTCTGACGACCAAACCGTCGCACCCTCAGTGAGAGCACGCTTCGCCTTGAGAGTATCATTTGTCTCGTAATCATACTTGAGAGCAACCAAAGTATTGTAATTCTGATATTCCTCTAAAAGAATGCGACCCGCTCCACCAGAGTAGATGCGGACATCCTTGATTAAAACCTGGAGACCAGTCTCAGCATCCAACTGAAGCCGAGTTGGGTCCCCAACTCCAGACTTCTCAATCTGACAAGTTAAGTTTAAATAGGATTGCTTCGGCTGAAAGAAACCAACTCCCGCAGGAAGATGGAACTCACATTTCTGCCCAGGATTGTATTCAAGTCCGTGCTGAGCAGGGATAGATAGTTTAGTCTGTGATATCGGGATTCTCTCTTCTGATGTCCAAAAACTCATTATTTTATAATCTACCTTACATTATCTTCGTGAGTAAAAAAAATTAAATTATTAGTATGAACTCTTTTTTTTCTTCATATCTTTATCCTTCATTATTGAACCATCGGGCATACGATGGCTTCCTTTTGGGACTTTGCCTTTCTTCTTTTTAGGAAGAGTAGCAAATACTTCTTTCGGTTTTATCTTTTTGGACTCCTCAACTCTTTTGGGAACCTCGTGTTGACATTCGCCATTGGGACACTGCTTCATCTTCTTATCTGGTTTCTTTTTCTTTTTTCCGCCATACATTATCTTTTTAAAATTATCATAGATAAATATTATGTAAGACTAATTATAAATATGAGTTTGATTATTACAAGCAACAGATTGACTGAAAATGGCAAGGCATTTCAGAGAGGACAAATCGGAACAGAAGACCCAGCCAATTACAAGAACTTTTTTAGATCACCTATAGAGATTGAACCCGATAGTGAAATCGCAGTTGTCTCTACCAAAATTGAAAGGAGTGGAAATATATCTCTCAATGAAAACTCTTACTTCTGTCATTACTTCGGTAATGGAGAAGAAATAGCCCCTGGAGATGAATACCCTTATCTAACTTCTATCAGCAGAAATATTGGTTTGAAAGAAGGGACTTATAATTTAGAATCTTTCCCAACACATATCCAGCAGAGGATGCGGGCTCAGTATGCCCATCCCGCCATCTTTGGAGCGGAAACTGTTAAAACCAAAACTAATTCTTCAACTGGAGGAGCAGAAGGACTTGATATTAAGTTTACTTCCCAACCTTCCGCCTCGGCAAACGATGTGAAAGCAAATATAGTAGGAACTCCTGTATTCAACATTAATTCCCCGAGTAATGGTTCTACTACAAATGCTTCAAGTTTTCAAGGGAGTTATACTCCTGCTACTGGTGTTGTAGAAAGGTCGGGAACAGATGCTACTTCTTTTGATAATGCATCGTGTGTCATTATGCTGAAAAACAGACCCTTTGGTTTAAGTCAGGGTAAGTTGGATGTTGATACAACAAATGCGACAAACAGATTTGCTATTGGTCTTTCAAGACCTCAAATACAATATCACGCTAATTCTAATTCACAGGCAGCCGCTTTTTCTGCTGCTGGAGGTGTAGCAGAGAAGATAATATATGATTTAGACTTTAGAACAACTAACAAGTCTAACCACGATAGATTTATTATTGATGAAGATGGAAACAGAGATGTTGAAGGTCCTTACGAGATGTATGATTATTGTGTTATGATGACCGAAGCAGATGAACTCCTTGTAGTGGAACGAGCTTACGATGAATCAACTGGTTTATCAATTCATCAAGAATTAGATTATTGGAATGTCGCTGGAGGTGTTGGAGGTGCTGGGAGAATGACACGTGCTATTTTCAATGGTAAATACGATGGATTTAGATTTGAAGGTGTTGGAGACGAAATTGAATTATACTTCAAAGATAAGGGAAAGACTACATTCACTCCCGCAGTATCATCAGATTTAGAAAATAAGCCTGGAAGATCTTTTATGCCCGTCGGAGATACCTCTTATGCCCTATACCCTATGTTTAATCTGGGAGATGGTTCAGTGGAAGTTCTTAAATATTGTTCAGGTTATTCTGCTGATACTTACAAGTTTCCGACATACCTTACAGGAGCCTCTGCTGGAGGAGATAATACTCAACTTTATACTCCAGGTTCAGATATGTTCAGCAATCAAGCACCTGTGATTCGTCCTGGTGAACCATCCCCCGAAACTTGGGCAGTGGTTCCGTTGGGACCAGTCATCCAAAGTTCTTATTCAGTTGCCGATTTGAATAATGGACGTTCCTTGGTTTCTGGAGATGTTGTTTCAAAAATAGATAGGTCTTTAGTTAAAGTGCGATGGACTGACGAAGAAGCCCAGATTTTTGCATCATACTCTTATGTTGGAGTTATTGGTGGAGCAAATCACGCAGTCAATTATATTCATTATTTAACGATGGATGTATTCTCAGAACCTAATCCTTACGATACTCTGATGACAGGTCAGAAGTTTCCAAATATCTCTGCTAAACTTGGATATCCAAATAGGGCATTAGCACTACAAGACTCGGGTGATGCTTATGTGATTGGAGATAATACTCGCGAGGTCACATTCAGGTCACCCGCCCCGTGCGAAAGAGTTAATAAATCTGCTTTCATAAGAATCCCAGGTCTAACTCATAAATCTTACAATGGTAATCAATCCTCTATCTCTAAAATTATTTATCAAGTCCCTCAGTTTACTAATGATGGAAGACAATTTGGTCCATTGTTTTTTGATGCCCCAGAAAAAACTTATGTCGCTATCAAGAATACCTCCACTATTTTATTAAATCATATTGAAGTCCAGTTCGTAGAAGCAGATGAAAAGGTCATAGATAACTTCACAGGAAGCACTCAGGTTGTTTTCCATATTCGCAAGAGAAGGTCTTAGAATATTTTAATTTTATTATCTAAAAAATAATTCCTAAGGAATATTATAATATGACAGATTATTTAGCTGATGTTGTTATGCCCGAAGAACCAGTTGAAGAACCGATTTCTGCTCCTGAGGGTGCCGAAGGTTCAGTTGACGAACCATCAGAAGATAAAGAATTAGAATTAGAAGAAGAAGAAGAAGAAGAAGTTATTACCGAACCAGTAAAAAAGGAAAAGATATCCCAAGAAGAAATATTTGCCACGCCAAAAGTTTTACCAGTTCAGAAACCTAAGCAAACTCGCAAGAAAGGTAGAGTGATGTCAGAAAAACAATTACAAGCACTCGCAGTCGCAAGGGCAAAGGGAATTGAAACTCGCAAGAGAAATGCTGCTGAAAAAAAGAAGATGAAGGAAATGGAACAGGAAGAGAAGAACTTAATCAAAGAACAGAAAGTCAAAAAGTTTAATAAACTAAAGAAAGCAGTTGAGGAGGATATTGACGAGGCCGAACCTCCTACTCCTTCGGTGAAAGTGGTAGAGAAAGAAAGAATTGTTGAGAAAGGATATTCCCAAGAACAATTGGATGCTGCTGTATTAGAAGCAGTTGAAAGATCAGTCAACAGGGTTGAGGTCTTAAGGAAGGAGCGGAAGGCAGTCAAGAAACAGGCACAGGCAAAAGAGCAACACGATGCAAAGGTCTTCAAAGAGATTAATTCTGCTCTCAAAAAACCAGATGTTTGGGATTCGTGTTTTATGTAAGATTTAAAACTTAAAGATTCTATTTTTAATATTCTATATTTATAAAGATATGGAAGGAAATGTCCCTACAATAGTTCCTGTGAAAGACCCCGACCCTGTGAAATCTAAACACGGCCAAATACATCCCCACTTACCTCAGATTGATGGATTTGGTGGAGGAGCACTTTTGCTGATGATAAGTCCTGTGCGCACTGGAAAATCCACAATTATTAACTCGCTAATGCTCGGGAGCAAGGAGATGGGTTTCTATGATGGTCAAGAGAGATTTGATAATGTTTCAATTATTAGTCAGACAATCGCAAATTGTTTAACGAGTCGTTTCCTCCGTAAAGCATTTGACACCTACGACTCTTATGATGATAGCATTATTGATGGAATAGTGGAAAGACAGAAATCATTTGAGAAAGAAGAACAACCAGAAATCGCAGTGATATTAGATGATTGCTTGGGAACAATCAAAAGAGAAGCAAAGATTAATCACTTATGCTCGCGCTACCGTCACTTTAATATAAGATTATTGATTATATCTTCTCAGAAGTTCAAAGGTGCTGTATCTCCAGTTGTTAGGTCAAATGCGACGAACGTAATTGTTGGAAGTCCATTCCCTAATCAAAAAGAATTAGCCGCTGTGAGCGACGAGTATGGAGATAATTTTGGTGGAGCAGAGAATTTTATGAAAATATATAAGTTGGCAACTCCTAATAGATATGATTTCCTTCACATTGATTTCCAATCCAATCCTCCAAAAGCATACAGAAATTTTCAGACATTAATCGCTGAAGGACCTAATATCATAGGATCATCTGAGGATAATTTTAAATCAGATGAGGAAGAATAAAATAAAAGTATCTTTATAAAAATGGGAGATTTATATGGACACACAGCAGCCACTCAAACCGCAAATCAGTTGGGACAGCATTCATTAGATATGAATGAAGCAAATCTAAATAATTGGACAAACAAAACCCTTCTGTATCAGCAGAAGTCAGGTCAAGATAAAAGAAATGCTAAAAGCGATATTGAGGAGTCCGCAGCCAAAGACCTCCCAGAAGTCCCTGTTGTTGCTAAGACTACGGGCACAGTCTTGAAAGCAACCCGAGCATTCGGAGTTGGTGCTTACAGAGGTGTATCACAGGCGGAGGGTGTCGCAGATTCGGTCAAGGGTGTAGGTCGTGGTTTCACTGGTGCTTACAAGACCTTATCTGTCGCAGGGGATAAAGCAGGTTCTAAATTATTTGGTAAGGGAGCGGTCGCTGTTAAGGATATGACTGGTGTTGAAGGTATTGTCGGTAAGAACTTAGTGGAAGCAGGAGCAGGTGAAGCATTCGCCAAAGTTGGAGCCAAAAGTGTCGCGGGTGCTGGACTTGCTATTCAGGCAGGAGACGATGCCTACAATCTGTTTGAAACTGGAAGTATCTTCAATAGCAAAAATGCTGATGGAACAATTCAAAAAGGAACGACAGGCGAAGATGTTGGGAACGTTGCATCGCTTGTCACTGGCGGATTAGATATATTAGCAGCATTCACGGGCGGAGCAGCAGCACCACTCGCTATTGCGGCTAATATCGCAGCCGCAGGATTTAGCACATATGAAACAGCAAAAGCAGATGATGCTCGTAAAACAGCAGACAATAAAAATGTCCCTCCAGCCGCTCCTCCTCAGTCGGTAGCACCAGCCGCATTTGCTCAGTTGGGATTTGTATCTAATCAGAATCATAATCCCTTACAACACATTGGATAAGTTCTTCTTAATTACCTCATTGAACTTCTCACTATTATAATGCTCGTGAATATTACAAGACCAACATAATATATTATTAAAATATCCAGTCTCGTGGCAATGATTCATTACCTTTTTATTTACTGTCACTTCTGAGTTTTCAGTCAATTTAATTCCACATAGTTCACAATGAGTAGTTTCCTTATATATTTCAAACACATCCGAGGGGTCGTCTAAAAGACCAGTTCTCTTCCAATCTGATTTAATCCTTGACTCTCTGGCGGTTCCAAGTTCATAATAATAATATCTCCAATCCTTTGCTTTTCTCCTATCGGGGACACTCATTACTCTTTTTATATGAATAATGTTTAAATGCTTTTCATATAAATTATTTTCTATACTTTAGGATTTTTTGTCAGTCTTAAATCCCAACGTCCATTCTTCCTTTGAAAGATCTTACAATGATTTGGATACTTATTTGCTAAGAACTCCTTATCTGTTTTTTCTGTTTCTAAATCACGTCCATCCCCGTCACAACCTCCATCATTATAATTCTTAGTATGTCCTGCGACCCAATTATTCTTGAGTATTGCCCCATCTTTTATATAATGAAGGATGCAATTTTCAAAATCTTCTGAATAGTTTGTCTCTAATCTAATATCATAATCTATTTTCCTAATTCTCATAAGACCTAACATATATCTTAAGTCAGTAGTATACTCCTGATTCCCAGACATAAACATTGGATTATCACACTGATAAAATCCGCCATAAGATATGGATTCGTGTTCCATTATTTCTACCATCTTCTGAATCCTTGTTTCAAAATCGGTGATCTTATGCCTTTGATTATCTATGACGTGATGAATATCATCGTCCAGTTCTGTAATCCATTCATCTTTAGCAAAGTAAGTAGTGATAGCATTGTGAGTATTTCCTATTCCCCTAACATCCATAAGAGTAATGACATTAATACCTTCTTCTCCACCGAGAGCATTATACTCTTCCAGCTGTGAATCGTCATCCCTCACAAAAACATAGATATTTTTAGGATAAACCCCTTGGTCTTCTAAGAACTTTAGAGTTTTGGATTTCAATAATTCTACTCTCTGGTATGAGGGGATTACAAACTTCATTATATTATTAATGAGAATTAATTCTCTAAGTGATAAAATTAAATTATGATATCTTATGATTAATTTATCATAACTATGATTAAAATATAAAATACCTTAATACTTATCAGAATACCTTAATATTAGAAGAGTTTGAGAGAGTTACAGTCCCCGTGAGGGAAAAGATATATTCTATAGAAGTTAGTGGAGTTATCTTAAATCGTGCTAATATTAAGGGATTTAAACATTAATTAAGGTATTTATTTGTTATAACATTATGACTTGTGAATATGCTGAGTTTATGGAAACATTACTCTCTAATGAGTCTAAGGAAGAAGATAAACTAATTGCATCGTATGAGAAGCAAATAAAAAAAATAAACTATAAGTTCTGTCTGAGTAATATAGACCGCATATATAATTATATGAAGCGGAATGTGGAAGCGGTAGACCCTGATGAATATAGCGATGAAGAAGAATTAGAAGAAGCGATAGACTTTTGGCGATATACTCCCAAGAATATATTTTGCTGTATTAATTATCAACAACTTGATTCCCAACATCTTATTAATAAAAGCATTTAAAAACTTAATATTAAGGTAATCTAATGAGTGAGGTAGAAAGGTATCAAAAGTTTTGCGACAAATGTCGTGGAAAATACACTACTGAAGATATCTTGGGGGCGACAGAAGTAGAACATATCGTTCGTTTTTTAATCCCTAAAGATGTAAGACCTCCAGAGAAAGTAATCAAAGGTATCTCTAAGAACTGGAGCACAAAGAAATCTGATAATATTTATTATCACGTCCTGCGAGTTATTCCAAAGTTATTTATTGCTGGACTTCATTGTGAAACACCCACCGACGAATATGGCTGTCCCGAGTCAGGTCATAAGTTTCATACAAGATTTCTCTCAAAAAGACTTGCTGAACCAGCAGAAGAAATAAGGCATCTTGAAAGAGATTTACTATCATCCAGAGAAAACAATCATTATGATGAAATGATTGACTATAAAAATAAAGTTAATGACTTAGAGAAAGAGTTAAAAGAACTCAAAGAAATAAATAATAGACTTGAAGATAAAATTAAGTTTAAAGATGATATGATTGAATCTCGCCCGTCACACGGAGAATATGAGAAAGTCACGAAGGAACTGGAGTTCGCTAATAAACAGCTCGCTCAAATAGAGACCTAATATTATCATAGGCATTTTTTAGGGATTGGAATAATTTGGTATCCCCAGTAGCTTTGTCGGGGTGATACTGCTTTGCTAATTTATAATATCTTTTTTTCAAGTCATCTTGCGAACAAGATTTCTTTAAACCCATAAACTCAAAATCATCTACATCGGGGTTATTCTCTTTTTCTTGATTTGAATCCCAAGAATAAAAGTTTTCAAAAGGATTTCTGCCTCTATTTATATTTGGAGGATCACCTCTATAAAACCGAGGAAAGAAATCAAAAGAATATTTAGTCCTACCTTTTCCTTTATAACCTGCTGGTCCTTCAGATATTCCTGGCGACCAACAAGGATAAGCATCGCACATTCAATAGAATAACACAATATATTTTTCAAATAGATATCAAATTTAAAATATCTGATATCACAAATTATGCCGACTTATAAGCAGAAGTTTAACAAGAAATATGGATTTCCAAAAGATGCCCCACATTCTATCGCAGAGATAAGTAGGTTGACAGGATACAAGATAAGTGGTTTACGGACAATTGTAAAAAAAGGTCAGGGTGCGTTTAGGAGCAATCCACAGTCGGTAAGACCACAAATAAAATCCGCGACCGCCTGGGGTATAGCTCGTCTGTATTCGGCGGTGATGGGAGGGAAAGCCGCAAAGGTAGATGCTAAACATCTCAAGAAGTAATTACTTCTACGACACACAGGTGTCCGTCTTTTGAATGAAGTTTAATTTTATCACATTCTTCAATAATAATATCTGTTGCTGGTTTCACCTCAGTCCAAGAGGGGTCATCATAATTATCAAAAAGTATAAGACCTCCCACATTCATAAAAGGTAAATAGTTATAGAAATCTTCCCGAACCGCTTTACCTGAATGATCACCATCAATAAATAAAGTATCAATCTTGCGACCCATCAATGCTGTCTCAAGACTAACTAATACATTGCTACAATTACTATCCCCCTTAATCAATTCATATTTATGTTTGTGAGGATTATTATTATCAATATTCTTTTTGACTATTTCTATATGACCTCCTTGAGCAGTTAAGTCAACTGAACGATGAGGGTCATAATCTTGACCATAGTATCCTGTGTAGGGGTCAATCCCAATAAAAAAACAGTCTTGTTCATCTTTCATTTGTAAGATAATAGAACCACCATACAAGACACCGATTTCAACATATATTTTGGGATTATGTTCTTTCTTCAACCGAAGAATATTATTTAGATTTGGGGATTTGCATATTTCTCCTATCATAGACATCTTTTACCTTTGGAGATATTTTAAATTATTTATTTAAATATTAAAATATCTTTATTTAATAAATGGAATATCACGGACATAAATTATTAGAGGAACATATCCTCAAACAAAAAGACTTAGAAAATAAAACTATCATTGAGATTGGTTCTGTTAGAGAGCATATGGTTGGACAAAACTCCACAGGCTTCTTTATGGAATTATGTAAGAAAAACAATATGAAATTAATCTCAGTTGATATGGATAAGGACTGTTCGGACAATGTTCATAAAGAAGCAGAGAAGTTAGATTTCAAGAATTATGAAGCGATCACAATGAAGGGTGAGGATTATCTAAAAGATATCAAATCATTTGATTATTTATATCTGGATGGATTTGATTACTATCACGAATATCATAGCGATGAAAGGAAAGTAAAATACAAGGATATCTTAGAGACAGAAATTACAAATGAGAATAGTTGGAAGTCTCATTTAGATATGGTGAAGGGAGTATATGATAAAGGTTGTGAACATTCTCTTCTATGTATTGACGATGTGTTTGATGAGAAAAAGGGCAAAGGATGCACAGCAATCCCCTTCCTTCTATCGAGTGAACCGAGTTGGAAAGGATTAGAACACAAATACAATGCTGTAATCTTTCAATTACCGTAAGGATAGGGTGGTGGGCGAAAGAACGCCCACCCTATAATCTTCTCCAAGGACTTGATGTAGGTCCTTCAGGTTCTTCTGAAGGTGTAGGTGACCTTGGATTTGGTGTCGCTTGACCCGATGAGGGTGAAGGGGGTGCCTCAGGGTCTTTGGGAGGGTCTTTATTCCCTTTATTTTTTAATTCATCTGCTTTTTTTTTAAGAGATTTCATTTCTTCTTCTGTTGGTGGTCTTCTTTCACATCTAAAGATATAACAGAGATTTACTCGACAATGACATTTCGATAACCATATCACTTGTAGCAATCCTGCGACTGCTCCCAGCACAAGCACTATAGCTCCTGCGGCTTGGTCAACTGAGTAATCTTGCAATTGTCCTGGACCATCAGAATCAGACATATTTTAATTTTATTAATATAAAAAATAAATCTTTATAAGAATAAAAGAATGAAGAGCACAGTGATTATTGGAAACGGAGCATCCCTCAAAGATTTTGATTTTAAGAAGATTGATAGAGAAAAGTATAATGTTATCGGTTGCTGTATGGCATTCCGACATTGGGACAAGATAGATTGGTATCCTGATATCTATGTTAATGCCGATGATGTGGTAATTAAAAACCCCGAGGTGATTGAGTTCATAAAGAAAAAGAAGTGTAATCAATATATTGTCTCAAATAAATTAAAGGATGCTTGGAAGGATTATCCTAAAGATGGAACAATTTTATTTATTCAGGATATGATGTGTGTTCCAAACTCTTGCTTCAAGTATGTTAAAAATTGGTGTTCAGGGACTTGTGCTTTAATCACATCAATGGACATCTCTATGGACGTTTCAATTTTGGGAATGGACAATGATTATGTAGAGTTTCTCCCAGAATGTAAGAAACTCCCAAATGGAACTTTAGAAATCACAGAAACTCCAAAAGATAACCCGAACTATTTCTTCAATGATTACCAAAGGAAAGGGGATATATACAATGTTCCAAATGGTCAGACAGTCCACAAGACCTCTTGGTTTGAAAGTAGAGTAATCATTGATTTTCTCTCAACAATGTATCCTGAGAGTAAGCCGAGGGTTGTAAATTATAATCTCCAAAGTAAAGAATCAATTAGACAATTCTTTCTAACTCGCCCACTTAATAAATTTGATTTTAGTCCAATGGAATATATAGAAACAGAAGAATGATTAATTGGGGAAGCAAAGGGGATATCTCTTTCCACTATAATGGTAAGTTGATTGTCTCAAAACCACTGACAGAAACTAAAACTCGCAGTTATTATTTCACAGCTGCCGAGCAATTATTAATAGATGGACTAAAAGGAGGGGAAACTCTTTTAGACCTCAGAAAAAGATTAACAAGATTTATGAAAGCATTCTCCAAGGAAAGTAAATATTGGAGGGAGATTGAATTAAAAACTCCTCTGGATAGGGATATCATATTCTATACAGGTCTTATGCTTATCAAGATGAATGTAGTGGATGCTGATGGGGTTGATGAAGGGATACTCATTATGCCAAAGAAAGGAAACCTTGCTCGTCGGCGATAGAGTATGTTCCTTCTTCTTCTGCTGATCCTTCAGACTCACTATAATTTCCATCCTCTTCAGATGAATACATCTGCTCGTGCAATTTTATTAATTCCATAATATATTCTGACCATTCCTTTTTATCTGTCTCCAATAAATATTGACCGATAAGCGACATCTTTTCTAAATCCATTTTATTCTTATAAATATTTTTTTATTTATATAATTTTTTAAAAATTATACCCCCTGACCCGGAGTAATTGCTTCAATCTGTTTTGCGGCTTGTTTATCTGCTCTTACTTTGCTGGCGAGTAATTCAGAAACTAAATCTAATGTGGCGGGCATCTGCTGATCTATTTTAAAGATAATAGCACTATCTAAATCCACTCGGGCAAAAGACCCATCAGGTTCGTGGATGCTACATCTCACTTGTGTGATAACTCTATCAATAGTATTAGTGAAAGTTATTTGTCCATTTCCATTGAGATAATCTCCATATGGATTTGCTTTGTTTGTGATAGAGACAATGGGTAAAGTTAATCCAGAAGTTTTACCTCCCAGATAATTATTCTCTAATAAGATATCTGACCTAATGGTGTAGTAAGGACGAAGGGTTTTAGTTGGTAATCTTTGTGCCGTAATATTTACTGAAATCGCAGGGGAGATAGTTATTGCGGGAGTAATACTTCTAAAATCTTTCTGGACCCCACTAAAAGAACTAAATATTCCAGCGACAGCAACCGCATTTGGGATAGTGAACATATTGCTATCAACCACATTTCTCTGTTCTTCTATTAAGTTTCCTTGAGGGACATCTGCATTGGTCGTTATAACATTTACATTATTTAACTCAGCAGAGGAACCGTGTGCTTGTATTCGAACTTGTCTGGAAGATGTAGAGTTTGGATTATGAAATTGGTCGTATCTGTATCCCATTATTCCAACCAGACACTCATTCCAGAATCTTTCAGGGCATAACCAGTCTTCAATAAATAGACCAGAGTTAGCATCAAAGACAGTATATTGTGCGATATTAGTATTCATAGAATTAAGTGTTTCTTCGGAAGCGTTCTTTGAAGGGACTGCGAATGAACCATTGAATTGATTATTATAGGGACTCATTTCTGGAGTGTAGTTTGTGCCTAATAATCTTTTATTTATTTTATAGCAATCTTTATCAGCATCAGGATTTACTGGGACAGCATCCTTTCCTATAAATCCAGCATCGTCTCGGTTTCCAACTTTCTCTGCTTGGTGTAGAGCACTCAAAGTAAATCTTTGCTGTGTATCATCATAATTAAATAAAGGATTATCAGCACCGAGATAGATACCAAATTGATATGGGTCTAAATAAACAATTCTCTGTTTATCTTGTTGCCCGAAAGCATATATCTTTTGACTGTCTGAGGCACGATTATGCCCATATATATCTACATTTCCATTATAAAGTATCATTGCTGAATTTCCATAGGACGAGAAATGTCGGTCAAATCCATATGTTCGACCTTTTCCTGTGCCTAATTCTTTTTGCCCACCAGCGGAGGCATTAGCATTAAAGAATATTTCAGGGATTTTATTTCCTGTCCTTGTAAATTGGAAACCAATGTTAAAGAACTCCTCTGGACCGAATGGACTGCTTCTTCTAACTTTACGAGCGAAACCATAGGCAAGGTCATCGTAATCTGATGTCATTGTCCCAGCACTTCCGATTTGATTTCCAAACTCAGTGAACGAGACATCATCTTTATCTTTCAAAGAACAATTAATATTGTAGTCTATAAAGAGAGGGAAGGAAGTTTGAGAAGATGAAATGGCTGAATCATAGAGGTCATATCCAAATCCAGGAACTTTGGGTGATCTTTGGAAAGCAGCACCAAACTGAGCATTTGGACTAAAATTGGTGGAGGCATTATCGAAAAGGTTCATATGAATAAATCTATTGTAATCAACCGCTACTTTATAGGAAGCATTTTGGGTGTAGTCATCAAATAGTTCAGGATAATTTGCCTGAGCATCAAATAACTTTTTATATTTCAAAAGATTTTCTTCAGTCCATTCTTCGTTAGTCATAAATACTTGGTCGGTGTCAAGTTGGAATGTCTCTCCATCTGTATCGGTTGAAAGACCATCACTTCCATTTAACTCACAACCAGCGACATATATTTCAGGTCTTTTAATTCCAATATTTTGATAATTTGAGAGATAGTTGTAAGATTCTTCTACAGAACCAGATTTATCTACTTTGAACCATTCATCAAAATGAGTTTTTTGATAATTTGTTGCTGTCGCACAATGATAATGTTTATAGCAATCTGTTTCTGAGATAGAAGTCAATGCTTTGTCTTCCTTTTGATTTTTTGCTTTATTTTCAATTGTATAGACCAGTCTGTCAATTTCTTTCTGTTCATTTATTTCTTCAGTCAATTGGACAGCAATATCGGTAGGTGAATTATATCCTGGGACAACTTTAGTTGATACTAAATCACGAACTTGAACATAATTTCCAAAAGTAGCGGGGTCCCTCATAGCAATACATTGGTCGGCGGTATAATCACTTTCAGGAACATTAGGAGGTAAAAATAAATGGGCACTCCCAGAAGGAACACTAAACTCAAAAAGTTGATGTCGGGAAACATCTGTGCTCGCATTTTCACTCATAGTAATTAGTAAAGGATTTGTTGTAGACACTGAAACTACTTTTGCTGATGTAGAGAATGCTTTCAATGGAGTTTGTGATTTGAGAGTCATTCCTTTTAAAATACCATCGCTAACAGAATTATCGGTCAATGTAATAATTGGTGTTCCACTTGCCGAATGTCCTCTAAGGACTAATGTTGGAACTGTAGGATCACCCCTAAAAGTTTGTTCTCTTGTAAAAATAGTAAATCTCTTGTTATCATTCTTTTGACAGATTTTAGTCAGTGGAGTCGCAGCCGATGCCGAGTAAGGTTCAATGACTTCTATCCAATCAGCAGAACAGACTGCTAATGGTCTTTGGGGATTTTGTGTTGCTCCTAAATCTTGACTTGGTGTTATTCCAAATCCAGGAGTCGCTGTAGCACGTTGTCTTTGGTCAAAGAAATCCCATCCTACTACCTTTCCCTGAATACCGAATCTTCTTGGGAGAAACATATAATTTTCTCCATTAGAAGTCTTGTAGGGACTAACAATTATATTGAGTGTATCATCTCTTATTTCTATTTCTGTTTCTTTATTAGAAGCATTCACCAGAGCAAACTTTTCTGGTAAAGGTTCAGAACGAAGCAACTTATCGTAGTTTGTTATCTTTGTTTTTGTAGTTGATAATTTTTGTCCTTTGATTTGTATCTCTCCAGTTTGACATCCAAGCTCACTAATGTAAGAACTATGAACTGTAATTTGGTCTCCAATTTTAAGATGCATTCCTGTCCCTGCCCTGTTAGTCCATTGAGCAGGATTTTGATTATTAAATGCTTCAGCCTCTAAACTCTGCGACCTCGCACAATCAAGGATAGTAGTTCTGGTGTATCCACTCATTATAATTTATGAGGATAATAAAAAAGAAAGTTAATAAAATAAAATCTTATCAAGGTAATTTCATTAAGCAAAGACGGTCTCAAAGATACCATCCCGAAGACTTGCGACCTTGACAACCTGGAGGTAGGCACGCATCGTTCCAGCACCCGACATAGTCGCACGAGTGTCATACAGTTCAATACCTCGGCTGTTTACTCTCTCGCCCTTGTTCAGGCGATATGCTGTATAGAAGAACTTCTGGAGGAGGTCAGTTTTAGCAGCATAATCCTCAAACTCAACACATCCTCTGACCAGAGCATTATCCTGTGCTAACTGACCCTCACCGCGATATAAATCACGGGAGATGTAGGGGACACGACCCTCTGCCGAGAAAAGGTTGTGGAAGTGTCGTGCGTTGTTGGAGACATCAATAGGGTATAGGAAGTTATCATTGTATTTGAGATTGGTAGTGACGGCACCGACCCCTAATGCTGTGACAGCAGGTCCTTCAGCGATGTAATTGTTAAGTAGTGCCTGAGCATCATCCGATAGAACCTGAGTTCCGATAAATACTTTATTGACAATTCTTCCAGCACCACCGAGGTTCTGAATCAAACCACCAGAATACTGAGTGACTCCAACTGTTCTCTTTACGAACTGGTAATCAACATAGGAGAAAGTCATTTGACTATTTGCTTGGCGATACTGTTCCATCATATCCTGAGGGTAGTAGATATAATCAGCAATCATCTGACAATCCGAGCGAACAAGAGTGCATTCATTATCAAGGGTATCCCCGTTGGATGCGACCAATCGGTTAGATTGTGCCGCAGCTGCCTGAGGGGTAAAGGTCAGGTGGATAGATACCTGTTCCGACATCATATATAGGGGCAACTGATTCATTTTAAGGAAGGGGAATAAATCTGCTAATAGGATAGAGAAGGTAGGCTTATTCTTTTCATCCTGGTAATCCCAGATAATTCTGGTTCCGTCAGGTGTGACAGATTTGGTAATAGGTTTGGCGAACTCAGAGGTAGCAGGTTGACTCAAAGGATCAGTGCCGTTATCAATCTGAATACTCTTTGCTTCGGTCAAAGATTCAGTGAAGGATGCACTGCGGGAGGCATTGGTGAAAGCAAAACCTCTCTGCTGGAGAGTTGGGGCAATGCTCATAAACCGACCAGTCATAACCTGCTCCCGCTCCTTGATAGCATCAGGGGGGAGGAAGGTTGTTTCGTAAGCAGAGAAGAAATTAAAGTCTTCAATCTCCGAGATAGTTTTGGTTCCCACACGAAGGGCACATCGCTGGATTAAACTGTGAACACCAATATTGGCTGGAAAGAAAGCACGTCCCGCAGAATCGTCTTTAGCAGCACCATCGGTGGAGAAGGTAATGCGAGAATTAGAGTGAAGGATGCCCTTGTTGTCAAGGACGAACCGTGCTTCTCTTTCAGAGAAAATAACTGGGTCAAGGATATCGGTTTGGATATTGATAGCAGTGTCGGTAGAGACACTTCCAATCTTGACGAGGTCAGGGATATCAGTTGCTTGAGGCTGAGCGGTGGGTTGAGAGGACATTTCCATATTTGTTTTATACAAGAGCATAGTTATATTTTAAAAGTGTATTTTAAAATATCATTTATAAAAATATATTTATAATAACATAAATGCCGAGAATACCAGCAGGAGAGTTAAATCTTTCAGAGATTAGAAATCTGGCAAGACAACACAATAAAGTTTCTACAATCAAAAATATTGATACATTATCTCGGAAAGCACTGATGGGTGAAATAGAAAAGATGGGCTACGAGATAGACCATTCTAAGAAACGTATCAGACAAGTTAAAAGGACAGCAGCACAAAGGAAGGCAAAAGACTTGAAACCCTCAGCCACGGGTGACAGGAAACCCCAGAAGAGAACTGTGAAGAAACAGCAGCGTGAGAAATTAAAGAAAGGTGGTTCTGCTCCTGTTCTCACTTACGACAGAGGAGAAGATGAAGTTTAACGGGCGGGTATAGGATATAACTTTTCAGTTTTAGTTCCTATAGGACCTTGATTTTTATAATCCATAACAATAACATTTTTCTTTTTTCCCAAAGAACTTTTATATTTTTGAGAAACAAACAATCTCTTATGAGGGAATTGTTTTAATGCTAAGAATCTTTTTCCTAATTCTACAGTAAACTTATCTCTGTCATCCATCTTGACAAACATATCTTTTTTATCCATATTCATCCTGGAAGACCTGGAAGTCCATTTTTTTATTGCTTTCTCTGCTGATTGTTTTTCGTGAGCAAAGTGAAGTTCTACAACTCCTTGTGATCCTTTGAGTAATAATACAGGATATTTTGAGATTACTCTTCTATATTTTGATTTCCCTCCGAACTTATCTGCATCATTGACAGGGTCTTGTGCGACAGGTTTTATTTTCATATATTCATCAAAGTTCTCTAAAAGAGTAATATAATCGGGGGCATAAATAAACATAGAAAAAAAAGGGGATTCATAAGGTTTATCCAATGCTTTCATATATGCGACACCGAAACAATTATCAGACACGATAGTCCAATCTCTTTTGACAGCATCTTTTGCTACTACTTTTGCTTCATTTTTATCAGATTGTTTTCCATAAGAGGTGAGATTTTTTTTAACTTGTGGAATTGCCCCCTTGGCTTTATCGGGGACAATAACTTTTGGTTTAGTTGGTTTCTTTGCCTTCTTTGCCATATTTTATTATGTCAGAGAAAAAAAAAAGAGATTAGTAAATTATTTATTTGAGAACCTGGATTGAACCGCGGGAGCTCACGACCGTTTGTCTGCTGTGGACAAAGAGGAAAATTGCATTGGGGAAATCAGTTCTGAGGCGAAGCTGGAGTTGGACTCCGAAGGGGACTGTTGAGAAGTCAAGACCTTGGTCGGAGATGCTGTCGTAAGCGACACCGATACCGAAGGCAGACCCACCGTTGATAATATCCTTAGCACCAGAGAAGGAATCATCGGTAGAGTAATCAATATTGCGGAAGACGGACGGTTCAACAGAGGTGCGAATAATCTTAGCAAAACTCATTACAGCATTCATATAATTACGAACAATCTGAGCATCAGCGGTTTCATTGTCTCGTCCAGCGACAATTTTCTGGAGAGTATCAATGTTGTATTCAAGTGGTTCCCGCTGTCCTGCCCGAGTAAATACAAGTTGTTCAATCTGAGCCTTAGAACCATCGCTATTACTAAATCCCAGAGTAGCGAGACCATCTCTCTTAAAATTATTGATATGAGATGCTGGAACAACATTCATAAAAGCACTCAGAACAGATTTGAGACCTAAATTAAAGTTGAGAACAGCATTAGCAGAGTTGATGGTGTTGAAGTAGGACGAGATGGAGTTGTAGGTGAAGGTATTGGTCGTCTGTTTCTGAATAGCAGCTAACTTGGTAGGATCAGGGCGTTGAACCTCACAGATAAGTTTAACATTTTTGAGTTCGTAATAAGCATTAACTAACTTTGTATCGGTATCATCCCCAGAGAATAGAACCTGCTGGTCGGGGGCTAACTGAATCTCAATGCTCAATCCACCGACTCCCCACTGGGTAGAGAGGGGGATAGGTTCTTGACCTAAAAATAGACCACACACGAGCGGGATACAGAAAGTATTGGGGGATTCTCCTCCAGATGCCGATGCAGCCTGGGTGTTCGTGATTACACCGAGTTCCTGTGCTTTGAAGTTAGGGAAGCGGAGGGCAGATTCATATGAATGACAGGAGAAATCCTGCTGGGACTGAGTGACACTGAGGTAGGAAGACATCATTCGGTTGTGGTGATTTATGGTTTCCATCGTCTGACCACTGGTCTCCGAGAAGATAGAAAGTGTGTCAATGATGGAATAAACTCCAAGTCTTTCATTCATTCTAACTTTATCAGATTCCAGGGGAATAATTGTATCATTCTTCTTTACAGTGAACTCACCGCAGAGGCGGATAGAACCTGGGACAATGTAGCGGTCCTGTGCTCCGATGAGAAGTTGGATGGTCGGCTGTCCATTTTTATAGGATAGAGTGCCGTCACTAGTGATATTGGAGGGGACGATTTCAAGGTGTTGGTTAGAAGACATTATTTTTATAATCTATATCAGATTTTATTTAAGACCTTATTTTAAAAAATATATTGTTAGTTCATAAATGCCTCGGACAAAGGAAGGAAAACCAATTCTGAACAAACCTTTTAAAAGTAAACAAACTCCCGCAGGAAAAAAGTTTTCGGTTTATGTGAAAGCAAACACAAAAAAAGGATATAAAATAATTCACTTCGGAGCCGCGGGGATGGATGATTGGCGATCAGGCAAGGCGACTCCTGCACAGCGGAGGTCTTTCAGGGCAAGGATGGCTGGTGTTAGAAGGAAAGATGGAAGTCAAGCGATAA
>WLWH01000989.1_pt1 | contig 20806 bp, 21 predicted proteins | sample 6712741 | NCBI WGS metagenome assembly WLWH01 (sample SAMN12718694, study PRJNA515312) | sponge metagenome | isolation source: marine sponge | host: Mycale hentscheli | place: New Zealand: South Island, Marlborough, Capsize Point | collected 2003-05-01
CGATCATGTTCGCGTTCGTCCTGCTGCACGCGGTCGGTCTCGATCCGCCGACGGAGATCGGCGAGGCCGGTTACCCCGTGCCCATCGCTGCGGGCCCGTACTTCGCGTGGTTCGCTCTCGCACTGGTTGTCTTCGTGGTGTTGCTGGCGGCGTTCGTGTCGGTGCTGTGGAGCACCGAGTACCGGCGGTTGCCGTGGTGGGACTCCCCTGTTCGCTTCAGTGTGTTCGGTGCCGGTGCGCTGCCGCGGAACATCATCGTCGCCGTGGGGGTCATCGTCTTGTGGCTAGCGTTCATGATTCTCGCCATCGTGGGCTTGCGGGGCTTCCCCACGGAAACTCGCTACTGGTCCGGAATCCCGGTCAATGCGCTGTGGGGAGTTGTCGGAGTGTTCGTCGGTTCTGCCGTTGTTCGACTGACGTCACGACCAGCTCAGGTGCCGGCCACTACCCGAGAGTCATCACCGCTTTGACCATTTGATGATCTGAGGCCTGGAAGTCGGGGTTGAACGCTTGGCCGGTCAGGTGCATCACCGTCTCGTAGCTGACCGGTGCCGCACCGAGGCCCATCACATAGTCGATGCGGGGTGCTTCTCCCAGGGGGTTGCGCTTGGTGATCTTCTGCACCCGCGGCGCGCTCGGGAAACCCGTCAGGCCGTAGGTGGCACTGTGGTTCACCGTCGAGTAGCGGACGTTGGCTCGCTGGGACGCGGAGAACGCATCGACCCAACCGGTGTCGGTCAACTGCCGCTGGGCGCCTTGTGGTTGACGCTTCGCGAAGGAGTTCAGGTCCGCCATCAACACCGCCGGAGCACCGGGCAGGCCGGCGAGGTTGTTCATCGCCGCCACCCAGCCGGTCAATCCGCGGCCGACCGCCACTCGTGAGGCTTCTGCGAGATCATCTTTCGCCGAGTCGGTGTGCAGGGCGATCGCCAGGAACGGCGTTCCCCCCGATCGTGGTTGCAGGTAGGACCACATGACGGATCGCGATGCTGATCGAGCGTCCTGCCCCGGCGCGATATCCCCGAGCTGCACGATTCCCGCGCTGGCGCCACCTGTCGGCAGTGTCGCTTGCTGGATAGTCGAGGACCGGTAGAACAAAGCGCTGGTGTTGTCGCACGGCGATGGACCCGCGAGTTTGCCCGACGACGAGCGGGGGCGGCGGCACGCGTTCCCCGAGAGTGGGAACGAGACTTTTTCGTACCCGGCCGGAGCAATCAACTGCTCGACGTCATCCACCTGGCGCTTCGCCCACTGGGTCGAATTGTTCGTTGCTTCCTGCAGGCCGATGACGTCTGCGTTCGAGGTGGCGATGACGCGGGCGACGCGCTCGCGCCGCAAGCTCCACGGGAGCCCGGCCTCGTCTCCACAATTGACCTTGCAGATATTGAACGACGCCAACGTGAGGGTGGCCGGCTGCGCGGGAGATGCCGGCTCAACTGCCGGTTCGACTGCGGGTGCGACGGCTGCCGCGGGGGCGGCCGGAAGCACGAAGGCAGCGGCGAGTACGCCGGCGACCGCGAGTCGCAGACCCCTCATGTGCACCCTCCCGATTGCAGGATCTGTCACTAAGGGGTTTCGGACCGTTGTGCCGGAGGGGTCCAGGAACGCAGAAATGAAGTGATGCGGCGCAAAACGGATGCAGGGCAAAAAGAGCGTCTCCCCGGAGTCGGTGACCCCGAGGAGACGCTCCGTGGCGTCTATTTGCTGCCTACTGGATCTTCATCGCGAGACGGAATCGTTCCATCGGGTCGATCTCGTGATCGGCGCTGTCGTCGCCGACCGCCAACTCCACGAAGGCGATGTCGGCACCAGTCATGACGCTGTCGCTGATGCTGTAGGAGCCGACCGGGGTGCCGGCATCGCGGCCGATGTTCGCGGTTTCCTCCGCCGACCAGATCATCGGATGGGTGATCTCCACGCGGCCTTTCGCCACTTGGGCCCCGTCGACGCTGAGGGTGACGTCCCCTCCTTTGCCGAGTCCACCTCCGTCGTAGGCGAACTCGAACATGATCCGGTGCTCACCGACATCGATTCTCGTGTCGGCGCGCGTTTCGTATTGGTGGATACCGAGGGTGTTGTAGACGTAGCACAGGTGTCCGTCATCGAGGTAGACCGACCAGCCACCGAACCGCCCACCCTGAGCCATAATGACCCCGGTCGCGTTCGACTCGCGCACATCGATGTTCGCCTCGAGAGACCAACTCTTGTTTTTAGTGTTGACGACGGAGTTCTCCGACAATCGCCCCATCCCGGCGAACAGGATCTGCCGATTCCCATGAATCAGCGTCGGCCTCCCGGCCAGTTCTGGGATGAGCCTTTCCGACGCGCGGTCATCCAGTGGGATCACGTTGTACTTCGTCGCTTCAATCAAGAACAGCCGCTGCAACTCGGCCAACTTCTGAGGATTCTCGGACGAAATATCCCGAGCTTGCGTGAAATCACTGGACCCGTCGTACAACTCCCACTGGTCCTCATCGAACGGTGGAGGTTGACCAACGAGATCCCACGGTGTCCTGTGCTTGGTGACGGCGCTCCACCCCTTGTAGTAGACGCCCCGGTTGCCGACCATCTCGAAGTACTGCAGGTCGTGTTCCTCGGGCGCCTGTCCGTCGTTGAAGGAGTAGCACATGCTGGTTCCTTCATAGGGGCTTTGCATGACGCCGTTGACGAATTGTGGTTCCGGTATGCCCGCGGCCTCGAGCACCGTGGGCGCGACGTCGATCACGTGGGTGAACTGATCGCGTAATTCCCCTTTGGCGTTGATACCTGCGGGCCAATGCACGATGGTTCCGTTTCGGGTGCCTCCCCAGTGGGAGGCCACCTGCTTGGTCCACTGGAACGGGGTGCACATGGCCCACGCCCATCCGACCGAGTAGTGGTTGTAGGAGTCCGGAGAGCCGAAATCGTCGATGACGGAGGCTAAGAACTCCGGCGTCTCCAACGAAGCCATGCCGTTGAAGTTGGCCATCTCGTTAAAGGAGCCGTTCATGGTGCCTTCGGCCGACGCACCATTGTCGCCGAGGATGTAATAGATGAGCGTGTTGTCCAGGGCACCCATCTCCTCGATCGCGTCAATGACCCGGCCGATGTGGTAATCGGTGTGCTCCAAGAACCCGGCGTAGACCTCCATCTGGCGGGCCAGGATCGGCTTCATCTCATCCGGCATGTCCTCCCACGCAGGGATCTCCTCGTGCCGCGCGGGAAGTTCGGAGTGTGCGGGGATCATGCCCTGGGCCTTTTGTCGCTCGAAGATTTCATCGCGCACCGCGTCCCACCCGGCGTCGAACGTGCCCTTGTACCTGTCCGCCCACTCCTTCGGCACGTGATGCGGCGCGTGGCATGCACCTGTCGAGAAGTACGTGAAGAACGGCTTGTCGGGCATCAGAGCCTTCTGCTGGTGGATCCACCCGATCGCCTTATCCGCAAGATCCTCCGTGAGGTGGTAGCCCTCCTCCGGGCTTTTGGGCGGATCGATGGGGCTGTTGCCTTCGTACAGGGCGGGGTCGTACTGATTCGCCTCACCCGCAATGAAGCCGTAGAAGTACTCGAAGCCGACTCCACCCGCAGGCCACGCATCGAAGGGCCCCATCGGCGACGCCAAGTACGGCGCCACCTCGTGGCACTTGCCGAACATGGACGTGGCGTATCCGTTGTACTTCAGCGTCAGCGGCAACGACGCCTTCGTGTTAGGAACCAAGGCGTTGTTCCCCGGCGCCGCCGTTGCGAACTCGGTCACCATTCCGAATCCAACGGAGTGGTGGTTGCGCCCGTGAAGCAGCGCCGCCCTCGTCGGAGCACACAGCGCTGTTGTGTGGAACCGGTTGTACGACAGGCCGTTCTTCGCCAGGCGGTCGGCTACCGGGGTGTTGATCAATCCACCGAAGGCAGTCGAGGCACCGAAACCCACGTCGTCCAACAGGATCACCAGGACGTTCGGGGCTCCCTCGGGTGGCCGAAGCTGCTCAATGGGTGGATACGACGTATCGGGGTCCTTTGCGTCGAACGTCGTGAGTCCCGGCTTCGGTATGTCCGGAACAGGCAGCACGGTCCGAGGTGCACTCGCAGATGCCAACGTCTTTATCCCTTCGACAGGTGCCCAGGTGAGGGTCTTAGCTGCTCTTGTCCTCTTTCGAGTGCTGCAATTGCGCCTCGAGGTCGTGGATTCGATTCTGCAGGTGCTCGTACTCGTGGCTGACGTATTCGCCGACATCGTCTCGCTTGTAGATAACGACCGCGACAACGGCGGCCACGACGGCAACGCCCGCGATGATGCCAAATGCTTTCACTGTTTTCTCCTCCGTCAGGTGACTGAATAAAGGTTTCTAGGCCTTGGTGATATCGCGACCGTGCACGGACAAGGCCCAAATCACAAACACCGAAACCGTGATGATGATAATTGACCATAGCGGATACCACGGCAACCACGCGAAGTTGGCGATGGCAGCGATCGCGGCGACGATGATTCCAACAACTCGCGCCCACATCGCTCCTCGAAAGAGGAAGAAACCAGCGAGGGCAAGTCCCAGCCCGATGAGCAGGTGTATCCATCCCCACGTGCTGATGTCGAATTGGAAGATCCACACCTCACCGACCACATAGAAGGTGTCGTTCACGATGGCGACGAGGCCGGAGATCGCCTGGAATATCCCGATCATGATCAGCAGGATCGAGGCGAATATGGTCCAACCGACGGCCGCATCGCTGTAGTTCTCTGGGCGTGTACTCACTAGGCCGCCTTAGTCGGGAGAGCGGCCACCGGTTGACCGCTGGTGTAAAAGTTACCGACCCGCAGCGACGAAGAACAGGCGTTCTGCGGGACAATTGAGGCAAATATGTCTCAAGGGGATGGAACTAGCCCCAGGTGGCGTCGGTGACGTACCCGTCGTTGACGTCGAAGGTCAACCGGTCGATGTTGTAGTCCATGGTCACCGCCTGAGGAACACCGTCGAAGCTGCCGACACGCCACTGGTAACCCGCGCTCTCGGTGTACTCCCCAGCCTCCGCGGTCGGCATTTGTTTCTCCAATAGCTCGGCACGGAATTGTTTCCGGGCCTTGGCCGCAGACACCTCGCATGCCACGCGGTTGCCATTGGTATCCAACTTCTTGTTGGCCTTATAGACCTTCTTGTTGACTTCTGCGGGACCAAACCCGTCGGCACGGGCGCGATTCCCAGCCGCAGTCGATTTGGCGACGCCGCGCGGGTAGTACGTGCGCATCTTCTTGCACGACCGGAAGGAAGTCGACTCCTCGATCAACTCTTCCGAGGCGGCCTGGTCACCCACCTGCGGGTAATCGGACGACGCAGATGCGGCGGGCGCGAGGGCCAGCACGAGCCCCACCATCGCAGCACAGGCAACGGGGACTCGACGGGTGCGTGGCTTCATCTTCTGAGGATAAGTCACGGTGCCGTTCTACTGTTCAGCGTCTGCCTCCGGGGTGCCGGCGGCGTCGGCGGCGTCGCCCGAATCACTGGAGCCGAAGAGCCCTGAGAGCCATTCGGCAATCGAATCCAGAAGGTCTTGGAACCAGCTGCCAGCGTCAGAGCCTCCGGCATCGCTACCCGATTCCGCTGAGTCGCCGCTTCCCGACGATCCATCGCCCTTGGCTTTACCGTCGTCCTTGCTGCCCTTGTCTGAGTCGTCACGGGCGCCGTCGTCTTCCTTCGTATCGACGCCTTCGGAGCTCTCCGCCTGCTCGACATCTCCCGCAGAGTCGCTATCGGAGTTCGCCACGAAGAAGAACAACGCAACAACGACGACCAAGATGATCACGAGCAGGCCGATGATCCACCCCTTACCCGAGCCACTGCTTTCTGCATCCGTCGCACCACCCCCGGATGTAGCGCTTGTCGGCTCAGGTGCCAATGACGCACCGCACGAGCCGCAGAACGTGGATCCCGCGATGGACTGGGTTCCACACTTCGCACAGAACACCGGTGGCGGTGCGGGCGTCGACGGCGGTGTCGGCTCAGCACCTGCAGCTGGCGGTGTCGGTTCCGGTTCGGGTGTCGGCGATCCCTGATCGTTGTCGGTCATGACGTCTCTCCTTGCCGGTTGTCGTGCACGATGATTACCCGCTCACCAGTTCTGATAGCCAGTCACGAAGAGCGTCCCATCGGTCGCTTAACCAGCCGTTGTCATTTCCGTCGCCGGCGCTGTTCTCTCCGTCACTGCCGACGTCTGATGTATCTTCCGTCGACTTCCCCTCGTCTTTCGAGGACTCGACCTCAGCATCGCCATCGTCCGCAGCCTCTTCGGTGTCCTCGTCGACCATCGCGTCCTCGTCCTCGGTGGCCGCGCTGTCCTCTGGATCATCTTGATTCAAGTACAGCGCGATCGTTCCGCCGGTAAGGGCCGCGCGTCGCATCGTCTTTCTCCAGCTGCCGGAGTCGTCGGTGTCGTCACCGACCATGGCATCGGGACATACCTGGCCGTATAGGTCCAGGGCGGCGAGTACCTCACCGTCGAAGGGCTGAGCAAGATCCTGAGGCGACGGCGCCGCCGGCCACTGCGCACCTGTTGACTGCACGAGGTAGTTCTCCCCCACCACGATCAACCGTTGCGCCTGCGGGGACTGGGCCACGCTTGTGGACAGGTCCTGGCAGGAGGCAGACTCCTGGGCTGTCGCGATTTCGTCGTCGACGGAGTCCACCACGACGATGCTGTAGTCATCGCATTGAACGATGAACGCGTCGCCATCGGCAGCGGTGTACGGCGTCACCTGTTCGCCGGATCCCTGCCAAGGGCACGCGATACCCGCCTCGTTGAGGTCGTCGAGCACGGCGGACCCGGAGGTCCAATTTGAGGTCGCGGAGGAACCCCCGCATCCGGCCACAACGAGGGTGATCGCGGTGGCGCCCACGGCCGCAGTGAATCCCCTACGACGACGCGATGACCTACGTTTCTCGACTTTTCTCACCATCCCAGCAAACACCAAAAATGGATGTTTGTAATGCGACAAAGATGGCCAATACGTCTCACTCGCCCCTAGGAACACCACAATCCTTGGGCGATCCCCCTATGACTCCTCGGAGGAGTTGCGGTGTTGCGAGATCCGTCGACTGACGGAAATTGCCGTGGCGACCACGGGAGCGGAGAGGGTCGCGCCGACGACACCAGCCAACGTGGCTCCGACCACCGTTGACCCCAGGTTGACGATGGGGTGGATGCGGAGTTTGTCGCTCGTGACTTTCGTCAGCATGAGCGTCTGCACGACGTTTTGGGCAACGAGCACGACGATGAGAATGATGATGGCTTCTTGCACCCCGGCGGCCCCGAGTGCGACCAGGACGGCGAAAGCGCCGCTGACGATCGCACCGAGGTAAGGGATGAAGGACGTCACGAAGGTGACGAGGATGACGGTGAATGCCAGAGGGATGTCCAGGAGGAGCATGGCGACACCGATGATGATCGCTACCGGGGCTGCGGTGATGGCTAGTCCGGCGAAGTAAGAGCGGATCGCCCGGGTGGCATCGTTGATGATGCCGGCTCCGAGGTCGGGGGGGATCTGTCCGAGGTGGTTGGCGACCCAGTCTCGAATGACGTGCCAGTCCTTCAGGACGTAGAACAGCAAGAAAACGCCGATAAGCAATCCGATAATGAAGGAGAAGACCGAGGACAGCCCCGCTTGGACGAACTCTCCGGCGCCACTTGTTGCTCCGGCTCCCAGTGACTGCACGGCTTGGTCGACACTGTCCAGGGAGATGCCCCGCTCAGCGAGCCACACTTGGACCATGTCCCACCCGCTGCTGAACTGCTCGGCGATCAGGTCTCGCTGGTCGTAGATTCCCTTGACGGCCAAGAAAATGGACAGTGCGGTAACGGCGATTAAGCCGACGAGTACGAGTGAGGCGGCCAAGAACGGTGGCAATCCCGCACGTGTCAGACGGTCCACGACCGGGGAGAAGAGCATGCCGATGACGATGGCGACGATGAGGGGTACCAGCAGGCTGGAGATTTGAACGAGGCCGAAGTAGACCACGACCGCCAAGGTAATCGTGCCGAGAATTAGCCAGGCGGATAGGCCCCAGCGAGCCAATGCAGGGGGCACCCGAGAGTGCCAGCTCTCACCACCATTGGGCGGCACCTGGCCCCGATCGGACATGACGGCAGCCTAGTGTCCCCCCTGGGCAAGCTACGCGGCTGAAATTCCGCCCCGTGAAGCGGTGGATGTCGACTGCGAACAAGGAGTGGCATGCTTGCCCGGGCGTGTTGTCGATCAAGAGGCGGTCGTTGCCAGGTGTCCACCCGTCAGGACCTGATTCACGTTTCGGGCGGTGACCTGCTGATGGGTTCTCAGGGTTTCTACCCAGAAGAGGCTCCGGTCATGCGCGTCCTTATCGACGACCTATGGATTCGATCGACGCTCGTCACCAATGCGGAATTCAGCACTTTCGTCACGAGCACCGGCTACGTAACCACAGCGGAGCAAGAAGACCGCCAGGGTTCTGTTGTCTTCGTCGGCACCCCCGGGCCGGTTCCGCTAAATGATTGGCGCCAGTGGTGGGCGTGGCAGCCAGGCGCCAATTGGCGTCATCCGCAGGGCCCAGATTCCAGTGTGGAGGGCCGAGCAAGTCATCCCGTTGTTCACGTCTCCTTGCATGATGCTCGGGCCTACGCAACGTGGGCCGGCCTGGAGATTCCCCACGAGCCGGAGTGGGAGTGGTGCGCGCGAGGCGGCCTCGAATCTGCGACATACACCTGGGGCGAGGAGCCGAATAAGGGTGACGAGTTATTCGCCAACACGTGGCAGGGCGACTTCCCGTTCGACAACCGCGGAGCCCACGGCTGGAAAGGAACCTCTCCCGTGGGGGTGTTCCCGCCGAACGGTTACGACCTGTTCGACATGGCGGGAAACGTCTGGGAGTGGACCGAGAGTGCGTGGCAGGACCAACCGGGGGTGCACGCATGTTGCTCTGGGACAAACACCGAAGGCGACCTCAAGGTCATCAAGGGTGGGTCGCACCTGTGTTCTCCCCAATACTGCTTGCGTTATCGGCCAGCTGCTCGCTCCCCGCAGGAAGCGAGCGAGAGCACCAGTCACCTCGGCTTTCGATGCCTCTCACGGAGAGCCGAGCACGCGTCGGAGGGTGACTAGCGAGGAGGGATACGTCACTCGTTGTCGGTCCAGTGACCGTCGATCCAGGCCGCCTCTCCGTCCAACATCGGCGCGACGACCTCGCCGAACCACTGTGCTTGATCAGGATTGTCAGCCAGGGCGAGGTAGGCCTCTTTGCTCTCGAAGATAAAAGCTCCGACGACGGTGACACCATCGTCTGCTCTCATCACCGAGCCCCGCACGAAGCCGGGAGGGTTTGGCCGATCGCTCATCGCTTGCTCGAACTCATCGAAAGAGACGGTCAGTTTCGCGGTCATCACTGTTCCGTAGTAGGTCATCACGCCACGGTAGGCGACGACGCTACCGATCGCGCTGAAACGGAAAAACTGCGTTCCCGGACGCCGCGAGACCCGAACGTAAGTGGTCAAAATAGATAGGTGTGACGAGTGTTAATCAAGGGTCCACATTGACGAAGATTTTTTTGACAAACCCCTTGTGTCGGCTTGCATTCGGGGAGTAGAAATCTCTCAACGCACCGCAAGGTGCGGGTCGGTTCGAAAACCGGTGACCTACCAGGGAAAACCTGGAAGACCCGAGTGCTGGCGGGTCGGTGACACGGGTCGGATCGAGGAGTCAACGAAAGCGTCAACTGCGCTGGAAACGGCGGAGAGACCGAGGCGAGAAGCACAGAGCCGAGGCGCCGGGCAACCGGAGGCGAAAACGAGACTCCTAGAGCAGGGCCCCCCAAACTCATACTTTGGGGGGCCCTACTTCATTTCTCTGGACTTCGTACGCGCGGCAGGAAGCAGGGCCGCGGACCGCGCATGGTTATGCTCCGCCGCACGAACTAGCCCTTACGAAAGGACGTGTCATGGCAGACGAAGACGATGTGATCGAGGTTGTGGAAGAGGTCGAGGTCGACGTTCTGGTGGACGACGACGGAAACCCGGTGGGAGCTGTCGTTGATGACGTCATCGTCGCATCTGGCCCGGGAGGGGTCGTGATCGACGAAACGATCGACGTTCTCGACGCGGACGGCAACATCGTTGCCGAGTCCGAGACCATCGAGGTCATCGAAACCGACAACTAGCAGTCACACGCTTGGCGACGCCCGCCAACGCCAGAATGCCCCGGCGGGTCTCGCGATCGCCGGTCACAACGCAAACAGAAGTGGGGCCCACCCCGTGGGCCCCACTTTTGTTTGCGCCTTTGTGTTGGCGCCGGTTACCTGCCGCGGACTTTGACGCGATCGGTGACCGCTGCTGCGCTGTACGGGGAGCCCGCCGACGGCACGTACGTCGCCGTCACCCGAGTCTTGCCCCGCGGCCACTTACGAGGCGTCTTCCACCGGTATTCCGCGATACCGTCCTGAATCGGCACCGTCACCGTCTTCACCCGCTTCTTACGCTTGAACGTGTACGTCACCGTCCCGGGCACGTCGGTCGCGGTGAAGAACACCTCGTACAGCTTCTTCTTGCCACGCTTGGTCTTACGCGGAACATCAAGCTCCATCGTCTGGGCGTTACCAATCACCGCCGTCGACCCCGTCGCCTTCACCGCAGCACCGGGAGCAGCAGGAGGCGCTGCCGGCACTCCGACAGCGACCAAGCCCGAGTACGCAGGCGCCGAACGCCCGTTTGCGCTCGTGGCGTATGTCGCCATCCGCACGTACTTACCGTCATCAGTCGTGCTCGGCGTGTACTCAGGAACGGTTGCACCGGGGATATCCGTACACGTTGACGCATCATTCGCAGTACACACCTGCCACTGGTAGTCGTAGCTACCCGACGGGTCATTCCACTCACCCGAAGTGCCGGTTATGGGTGTGCCCACCGTGATTCCATCGACCTGTGACAACGTCGGAGCCGCCGCATTCGTTGGCACCGAACCTGTCAACACCCGAACAAGAATCTCTTCTGCGGCAACCCACAGATTTCCATCCAGACCGATCGTGACAGCCTCGGTGTCTTGGCGATTCGGCATCGTGACTCTGGGCGATGCAACGCCGGCAGCATTGAAACGTGCCGCTTCCTCGTCGTTGGTGGGGGCCCAGAAGTATCCCAGTTGGTCAGCAACGAACCTTGATTTACCGGAGCCGAACAAAAGTGTGTCTATCGGCAGGGGTTGCCGGCTCACGGAATTTCCCGAAGTAAAGACGCTCAAAGTTCCGTCAGTACCTGGGAACGGCAGTGAACGGTACAACTCTTGACCGCTCACCGTTCCGACGGCCGGTACCGGATTCCCGTTGCCATCGTCTGTTACATATCTCTCAGTTCGATACGTCTTGCCGAGAAGGTAGACCTGCCCGCCATTACTTAGTGCACCACCCGCCGCTACACCAATGGACCCCGGCTGCCCCACTTCACTGTCCGAAGAAACAACGCCATCGGTGGTGAAACTGCCATAAACGTTTGTGGCTAAACCGGTGAAAATGTCATACCCCGGGCTCCAAGCGAAATATATTTTGTTATCGGGACCGGCTGCCAACGCGACCGTCTCGGAATTGCGACTGGTCCTCCCCCAATTTCCTTGCCGCACGTTCAAGGTCAATGGGGCTCCAAAGGCTCCATCGGCTGACAGGGGAACAGCAACCAGCGCGGCATCCTTAGTCACCGTGGGATCAGTTGGTAAATTTGAGGCCACGACAACAGTGGCCAACCGAACGTGTGCAATAACCCACAGCTGACCATCAGGCCCCACAGCTGCCCTGTATCTGTCAGACGTCACTGAATTATGGAAAATGCCGGGCGTGGCGACCAGCGTGCGCCGGCCATCCGCGTAAATCCGTGACACTGCCGCATCATCGTCAAAACACCACAGGGAGTCAGCAAAACTGATCTTGAATGCATCAGACGAGCATCCACGGCCAGAGATAACGCCCTGCACTGCGCCAGAAGAATTGACCTTTATAAAGTCAGATTCGTTGTCATCCCACGCCCACAACAGTCCATCCGGTCCCGTAACGATGTCCTCAAGGTCAGTGCTGCTCCCCCCGGACCCCAAGAAATAGTTAGTCGCATCCCCCACAGCCGCCTGCGCAACCGAAGCACCCCCGACCAGCGAACCAGCCATCACACCGACAGCCGCTGCGGTCGCGACAAGACCTTTTATTTGACGTCTCATAACCTCACACCCTTTTCTACTTGTGAACTTAACCTCTAAGACGCCATTCCATTGGCGGTTGGATGAAGTTGGTTTTAAACGGGGTGGTAGCACCCCAAATGCCTTCAACATGTGCGGTAATTCCCAGGCGCCGACGGGTCCTTGCGCAGCGTTGGGTATCTCCTGCTCCAAGTTTCCACATTTGATATACGGGATATTTCCGGACATTTCGGGCCCCAGTTTGGATTCCGGAGGCTAATAGGGAACTGTGTACCCCAGGTAAGGCATGTCAGCACCCATTCCCCTCGAGGACGTAGGCGCGATACGGCTGCACCGCGTGATGGGCAGTTCGCCCGCCACGTCCCTCGATAAGGAGATTCAGCACCATGGCACAAGGCACCGTTAAGTGGTTCAACGCAGAAAAGGGCTTCGGCTTCATCGAGCAGGCTGATGGCGGCCCGGACGTTTTCGTTCACTACTCCGCGATTGATTCCGATGGCTACCGTTCGCTCGACGAGAACCAGAAAGTCGAATTCGAGATCACCCAGGGCCCCAAGGGACCCCAGGCTGAGAAGGTGCGCGTCGCCTAACATCAGACGTCTACTGCCGAAGGCCCCCGTCCAGTGGATGGGGGCCTTCGCTTTGTGCACCGGTGAAGCCACCGTGTCAGCGACATCTCTTGACTACCTGGCATGCACCGGGCGTTGAACACGGTCCTCGGGTCGCTAGTCGTGACTACTGCCTCTTACGCATCCATCAAGACCCATGACTCTCCCTGGTGGCGCGGTGCCCATTAATTCCAAGATTGGAGCGCCGCGCTCGAGTGACACAACCTGTCCGCCCCCCTCAAGAACACATAAGCGCACAAAGGCCTTGCACTCATGGGAATAATAAATAGGAGAGGCCCAAGCTCCGAACCTACGGAGATTTCGAGACAGGCATCCCACATTCCTGGCAGAAATTTGCCTCTTCCGCCACGTACCCCTCACATCCCGAACAGCGGCGCTGACCATCAAGCGAAGACCGTTCTTCTTCCCCACCGGAGATCCCACGACTCGTTTCCGGAGTTGATTCATAGCTGCCTACGTCTCGGGGCAAATTCTTCGCACCCAAAAGGTCGGCACCTGCCAAGTCAGCACCCGTGAGCACAGTTCCCTGGAAGTTGACGAAACGCATATCGGCACCAAACAGGTTTGCGTTGCTCAAGTCCGCGCCGCTCAGGTCAGCATCCGTGAGAATCGCAAAGCGCAAGGAAGCCTCACGCAAATTGGCCTTAGTCCAGTCGGTGGCTGTCAGTTTTGCCCCATCCAAATTTGCTTCTGACAGATTGACGCCTGAAAAATTTTGACCGGCCAGATCCTCGCCGCCACGAATAGACTTCAGAATGCTCTCGCGAACTGTTGACGACAAGATTCTCTCCTCCACCTCGGTATGTGCGCGCTTTACAGAGCTAATCGGATCAACCTATGACACGCCCCCGGCGGCAACACCCAAAGAACCCGACAACGGGCAAGTTACCGACTAACACACGCCACGCTGCTGCCCCACGAGAGGGGTCGGTGTGGAGCCGGGACTTCTATCCCCATGTGGACCACGAGTCAGGCCCCAAACGGCCTGCAGGCGACGACGTGGTCTTGAGCGATGGAGCACCTAGTTGATGGTCCCCAAATCTATCTCCATTGCACCCGTGTACTGGTTAAAGGTGATTGTCGTTTGGTTATCCGGATCACCGATCTGCCCCAAAGCGGGTTTGCGAATCTTGGCGGGTTTGGGGTTCATCCGAACCTTGGAGGACACATAGTTCTGTTCTTGACCTTGAAGGCCGGTTGATCTCAACACGGCACGCCATGAATTCTTACGATCAGTGACCCTCAGCGACGCTTTCTGGTCGTCCGCGGAATCGTCAAGTTGATAAACCTTTCCCGTGATCAGAGCCGTCACTGTTCCTGGAGCGGGATCTTTGGGTTTGTTGACCCCGGGAAGTTGCTCGCCGACAATCGTGACGGCATCAGGTGCGAGGCGATGCCACTGACGGTCATCGGCAGTCGTGGTCCAGCAGGTCGAGGCATCGATGCATCGAACCGACCGCTTGGTGTCGACAAAAGGCGGCAGAAATGTCGCCTTCATGCTGCCGTCGGGATTGATCGTCATGATGTTCGTCGACCGAACACCGAGGGGCCCGCGCAGACGAAACGTCGTCGTCAAGCTCCGGCCTTCGGCACGGTCCTGCCACTGCTCGGCGGCAACGCCCATACGGTCGTAGAAGGTGTCCACCGACACCGACTTTGCTTGCACGGGTGCAGCAGCCAACCCTGCCGTTGCTACCAAAGCCAGTATCGAACTTGAAGCCATCATCCGGGTCAAGCGCATGGAGCCTCCTGGTGGGCACTCTTAGTTCCATGTCACAGTACGCGCACCAACCGAGGAGTCAACTGGTGGCTCGTCTTCGGGGACCCACAGGGAGACTAGGTGGGGCGGGTCGGGCTCGAACCGACGACCACCAGATTATGAGTCTTCAAAGACCCGAGACACAGGTGTACTAACACTCCCAGGAATGGACTGTTTTCCCCGTGGAATCGCTCATCCACAGGACAGGAGTGGACACGCGCGGACAGTCCCAAACTGCCTCAGAACGTGGTCCCCGTTAGCAAAAACGTTAGCAAAAAAGCCGAAGCGGCCGCCCCGTAGATGTGGGGCGACCGCTCCGAAATAAGGGACAGACGGAACTACTTCTTGGCGATGAACGTGTACTTCCCGCTCTCCTCAGACTCCTTATCCAGCCAAATGACGGTGCACTTGCCTTCACCGTTGAACTTCGCCTTCACGGCGCCCTTCTTCGTCTCATACACCGCACACACGTCATCACTCTTGTCTGAGACGCTCCACTCATAACGGTCCTCCAAGTACGAGCGTGCTTGGTTCGGGTCCGTAATGACGTAGGTGTCGCCGACCTCGACGCGCTTGCTCTTCAACGCCGCCTTATACGCGTCCGGGTCATACTCCAACACGTACGTACGAGCAGGCACGGTGTCGATGTAGGCGTTCGCTCCCGACAGGCCAGAGAACAGCACGCCGCTGGCGGTGAACTCCTTCATGCCCTCTGTTTCGGGGATGAAACGCCACTCCGCGACACCATCGACAAACTCCACGCCGGAGTAGTCCTCACCATCAACGCGGATAACCGCCGTACCGTTCGTCGGCTGAGAAGGAGCATTCCCGTCCGGACGCCACGACGCGTACGCGTACATCGTCACCGGCACGCCCACCATCGCGTACCTCTGTCTCATCGCCCCTATCGACTAGCGAATCAGCTTCATGGAACGAACCAGAGATCTGATCTGAGATCGGGTCATCCCACTTGCCTCAATGTGGACCCATGGGCCCTTGGCGCCGCCAGCCGCAGGCAACTGGCCGTCCACGTTATAGAGCGCCTGGCTAGCCGGACAGTTTCCGACAGCCGGCTCGGGCTGACCATCGGGCGTAGTCAGGCACCCCTGGTAGTACGCGGTGAACTTCTTCCCCGATACTTTAAAGGTCCACTTTGCCTCGGGTGCGTCCCCAGCGCTCGGGTCTTGCATGCACTGCCTGCTTGGAGCCTGGTACATCAAGACACCTACATTGGGATTACCCCCATTGCCCTGAAGTGATGTCGAAATAGTCCACTGTCCGGCACAGATGGTTTGCATGTCGCTTGACAACGGTGGCTCCCCTTCCGGCTGCAACCCCGATCGTCGGACTCCTTTCGACGTAGGTGCGTAAACCGCATAATCTGCAGCGCTTGCTGCTAGGGACCAAAAGTCTTTGGCCTTCGCGTAGTCGTACTCCTCTGCCGCACTAGCTGCCCCGGCTGGAACGCCAAGACCTGCTAGTAACAGAGCCAGGAAAGAAAAGGCGCCCAAGAATTTCCGCATGACTATCTCCCTACGTTGGGCCACGACCGTAACGAGACCGCAGCTTGGCAAAGCCTATGGCTAGTCGATGTTCAGTTTTGGCTTCGTGACAATGAAGTTGGACTCTCCCTCCTCGGCGAGGTGTTCGCAAGCCCAACGATCCACATCTCGGCAGAGTGAGGATGGTCGCGTTTCACCGGGGAAATACTGGTGGGGCGGTTCGAGCCCGACCCGCCAGAGATCCCATGACTCGTTTTCGCTCTTGATCCGTAGCTGCCTACGTCTCGGGGCAAATTCTTCGCACCCAAGAGGTCGGCGCCCGTTCGACTATGTCACCCTGCGTTCGAATACATGGCTGCGGAACCTTGAAATGTCCCCTAACGCACTTTGTAGCTTCGACTGATCTGCACGGGGTTCCAGTTTCCGTTTGCGTCGCGGGCTGCGCTGCCTTGAACTTTGCATTTTCCTGGACCGCGAAGGAGTAAGCGGGTTGCGCCCTTAGGCGTTGTCTCAAGCACGCAAACTTTCTTCTTTCCTGCGAGCGTCTTCCACTGGATCGGCATTCCAGCGTTTGTGCCATTGAGGGAGTTAGTTTCTAGGTGCACTGTTTGCCCGCGCCGCAACGTTCCTGATGGGCGCGGATCCAGACGAGGTACTTGATTTCCTGGCACGGCGGTTACGTAGTACTTGACTTGCTGATAGGACGGTAGGTAACCCTGTCCACCGGCGGCATCTACTCCTATCACGCAACTACCGGAGCTAGCGTTCACTTGCAGAGTGTTGTTTGTTGAGTCGGCTGTGCACGGGCCCGGTGCGCTTACGTACGGTCCATTGATTGGTCCCCCAGATGGAGACGTCATTGATAATTTCGCGGTAGTTCCGTACGGAACCTCATAGCGACCTCCATTTGCCCAGGCCGTTGTCACGCCATTCAGGTTCACCTCCGTTGAGATCACATCCTGCTGACCTACGGCCTGCGAATACGTTAAGAAATTGCTTGGCCTCGATATGAAAGCCGCGTTCAGGAATACATCTTCACCGTAGGTAAGTGAAAACCCACCCATGTTGGCGGGCGTTCCGCCGGGATTCCACGCAGTACCGTCCATTGACCACCAGCTCATGGGGTCCATATCCGGGCCTGGCTGAACTCCAACAAAGCGCCCTTGGCCGAAAGCCAACGACGCTATTTGATTACCCGGACCAACAGAGCCACCCGGAAACCATTTCTGACCGTCATTCGACCACACTGACCCGGGTCCGAAAGCGTCTACGGCTACGAAGCGCCCGTTACCGAATTCCAATGTTCCCGCTGCATTGAATTCGGACGGCAAAGATTGGCTACGTTGCCATGAAGATCCATCAACCGATGTATAGGCGGTGGCATCATCGTCTGGTCCGATTCCCATCGCGACAAAAACGCCGTTTCCAAATGCAAGCCCGTACAAGTCATCCGACATTGAAGCGGGGTTCCACGAGGCTCCATCCGCACTCCACATTGTCACGGTGTTGCCTTCATTTCCATCTTGAGCTACCGCTACGAAGCGACCATTGCCGAAAGCGATAGGACCCCAGGATTGGACAGCCGGTGCCGGCCCTCCTTGCTGCCATGTCCGCCCTAGATCATCGGACCACATCGTGGCCTGTGACTCGGAGGCAACCGCGACGAACCGATCATTACCGTAGGCGACGCCTTGGACGTTGCGGCTGTCTACCGTTGTAGCAATACCACCGGGGTACCAATCAATTCCATCGGGTGAGAAGGCGGTCGCATCTGATCCGTCTGCAAGAGCGACAAAAACGCCACCCCCGTAAGCCACTGCCATCCATGTTTCCGTGCTAGGAAGTGTCCGAGTCTCGAACCACGCGTCTCCACCAGCGGCCAGGGCACTAGATGCCCCCGATCCCGCCAGGACCAATCCGACCAGTGTGATTGCAGACACGAAACCTTTTCCAAGCCTGGACATGGATTCCCTTAGCTCAAGACATCCGGTGCTTGCGCCCGGAGTGAATGCGACCCGCCGGTCCTCCTGTCCCAGACTCTCTTGGTGGCGGGCTTGCAGGCTATCTCACTCGGTAGTGACGGATTACCTTGAACGGGAGGTACGTGCCAGCTACTGGACTGGCGATGCCTCGCACAGTGCACTTCCCCTTCTTCTCAGCTTTCAGTTTCACCTGACCAGATGACGGAAACTTCAATTTGCACCGCTTCTTTCCTTTAACGACGCGCCATTCCACAGCGTTGCCGGCGTTTGTTGTTCCTGGTGCTGGTTGCAGAACAATTGTTCGACCCTTGTTGAGTCGAGATGAGTTGGGAACCGGTGACGGGAGTGTTTGTGCTTGCGGCTGCACAACGACGGGTGTCGGTGGGGCAGTGGGAGTCAGAGTCATCGTGTTTGACGATCCGACTTCTGTGCCCTGCGTGTCGTTGTTCAAGGCATGCAGAAGAACAGCGCCATTTGATGCAGAGAACGTCACAGTCGCGGACGATGCGCCCACCCCTACTTGCGCTGTTTGACCAACTTGGCGCCCATCACCGAACAGTTTTACCGTGCCAGCAGCAAGACTGCCCGTGATTGTGTAAGCAACGCTCGTCCCAGCCTCAGCAGATGTGGGGCCAGACAAGATCAACGCCACTGGGGCAACCGGTTTAGGGGTGTTGGGCGTCAAGGTCACCGTGTTGGAATATGCAACCGGGTTGCTGCTTGAGTCGTAGTTAATTGCCTGTAGCTGAGTCGTGGCCTTTGACGCGTTGAATGAAAAAGTGACGTCTTGTGTACCCAGGTCGACCGGTACTGTATTAGCGACGGTACTGCCCGTGCTGCTATCAATCAGGCTCACAGTTCCGAGGTTCAGAGATCCCGAAACCTTGAAGGTGACGCTTTCTCCAGGATCAGCCTTGGTCGGCCCATTGAGCGCCAACGTAGTGAGTTGAGCCTGTTCGTCAGCCACTGTCACGGGCCCGACCGCGACTGACACACCGGCTACCACAGTTAGCGCTACTACAGCCGAAACGATAGGCCTTTTCGAGGCCTTAAGTTTGTACACGAAGCCTCCTTAGTCATTTTCATCTACGAGCAATCAATATCGCCGTTGATCAGCACGCGGCCTTTACTGGTTCGCTCGTAGGGGCCAGCAGCCGACTGAGTGGGCTGAGTCCACGACAGGATGGAGCGCGTTGGCTTGCCACTCACGTCTTTGTCTTTAACGGTGCTCAACCGAATGGTGAGGTTCCATTCTTCTGCCATCGAAGAGCCCTCTGCTTCCCAGCAGACTCGTGCTCGCTTAGCGTTCTTCGCTCGCTTGCGGCTGACTTTCTGACCTGCGGTCTTGCCCTTGTACTGCGTAACTGTCACGGTCGCGGCATCTATAAACCCGAATTTAGGGTTGGAAATAATGAAATATCCCGGGTTAATCGTGCCACCCGGAAATTCGAAAGATGCCTTGTCGTTCTTGATTTTCGCTGTACTGGTGGCATCGGGTAGACCCGAGTAAGACACGGTGCAGCCTTCGCAGTCGTATCCGACGAAGTTGACAGTCAAAGTAAGTGAGTCGGCACCGTAAGCAGGGGTACCAATCCCGAAGCTTGATAGGGCAAAAACTGACGCTGCTGCAACTATTAACTTCTTCACGTACGCAGTAGAGCACACATGACACCCTTTGGTGGCGCATTGCCATTTCATTCGAAGAATGGAGCACCGCGCCTGGGTGCCACAACCTGTTTCCCCTCAAGAGCGCACAAGGGCCTTGCCATCATGGGAATAATGATGGGGAGATTCTAAAACTCCGAACCTAGGGAGATTTTGAGACAGGCATCCCACATTCCTGGCAGAAATTTGCCTCTTCCGCAACGTGCCCCTCACAGCCCATCCACTCCATTGGGACCCCCGCAGCACCTATCTGCCGATAACCCACTTACCCATTAATCAGACCCCTCAATGCACGTAGCTCCATCGATTGACCGGCCCAACGCAATTAGGGGACATCCAGACGCGGATACGTACATATTTATGGTCGCCCGCTTTAAATCACCCCGGGTCGAACGCCTACGCCTCGGGCTCGGAAGCACTCATGGATGTGCTTCGCATGTGTCCAGTCTGAGTGACCGTCCAAGAGGGAGGATCTGCTGATATGCGCCTGTGGATAACTCAAAGTCGTTAGCAAATTCGTTAGCAAGCCCAACCCTTCACTCAAATGCGAAGTGAGGATGGTCCCGTTTCACGGGGGAAATAGTGGTGGGGCGGGTCGGGCTCGAACCGACGACTACCAGATTATGAGTCCGGGGCTCTAACCAACTGAGCTACCGCCCCCGCAAGACCTTGCTAAGCCTCAACTATACCGACCGGACTCCACTGCAGGTCTCGGTTCATCAACGCACCTTTGGAAAGCAACAACGGATCGCTTACCTACTCGAGTGCGCTGTGATCCGGAGCCGCCATTGCGTGCATTCGCGTTAGCTGAGGGACGAAGCAATACGAAATGCCGAAAGAAGGTTCTAAAGCCACCCGCCTTTGACTACTGTTCCCAAGAGTTCGCCGATAGAGGCCTGGGAGGGGGAGCATGTTTGCTCTTGTAGTGCTCGGTTTTCTCGTGGCCTATCTGCTGATTCTCCGCGGTATGCGCAAACCTGCTATCGCTCTCGCTCTTGTTCTGCAACTCGCGTGCCTTGGCTTGTACTTCTCGCATTCCTACCACGTGAATTGGCCCTGGTGATCTGACCATGTCTGATCAAGTGGACGCGCAGGGCGCGGAAGCCGGT
>WLWH01000990.1_pt1 | contig 20802 bp, 22 predicted proteins | sample 6712741 | NCBI WGS metagenome assembly WLWH01 (sample SAMN12718694, study PRJNA515312) | sponge metagenome | isolation source: marine sponge | host: Mycale hentscheli | place: New Zealand: South Island, Marlborough, Capsize Point | collected 2003-05-01
GCCCTGGATGCACTGGGTGCCGCCGTGGGTCAATTAGAAAACAGCGACAACGCCGACGAGGAGTACACGACCCCTTTCTCTTCTGTGGGGACGGGACGTAACGCCGTGACGGGGTATTAACACGAACCCGAGCTTAAGGGGAAGGCCACCGACTTGAAAGACATGCCTGAGTTTTTGACCGGGGCCCAGGTGCAGGACGTCCTGCAGATTTCCCGGGCCACCTTTTTCCGCTGGATCAAAGGCGGCCAGATGCCCGGGGCCGTCAAGGTGGGCGATTCCTGGCGCGTATCCCGGGATGCCCTGCGCGACTATCTGTATAAGGGAGATTATCGAGATGAGACAAGCGGAGTTGATCCGACTGCGCAATCACCTGGGCTGGAACCAGCGCCAGTTTGCCGAGTATCTCAATGTTATCAAACAAGCCGTGCGCGGTGAGTTTGAACATCGGCGCAGAGAAACCATTGAAGCGTCCGATTACGACCAAGTGCGGTCGATTGAAAAAGAGCGCAACGTAACCGTTTGAAAGGAGGTTATTATGCTTGCTTGGATTATTCTTTTTGTGGGCTTGGTAGTGCGTGCTACCCATTAACACGAACACACTCTCTTTCGAAAGGATTTTCAATGACCCGTTTACTTATTCTCGCTATGGTTACTATGGTTGTGGCCCTCTTTGTGGCCGGGTGTGGTGGCTTCTCCCCGAAGGAATTCTGTGAAACTTCGGACCTGTGTTTGATTGAGTCGCCCTCCAACGTGGTTTAACGTCCATGGCCCGCAGCGATCGATCCCTACGCGATCTGCAGCCGATGCAAAATATTGCGGAAAGTCTCGACGAGACCGAGCGCAAGCGCATCGGCGGGCAGGTCGTCGAGCAATACGAGTTGGATAAGGCGACTGAACCCGAAAAGAAAGGAACAGCCATGAAGCGCTTTATTTTTATCTTGTTTATCTTGCCTTTGTTCGTTCTAGGGTGTACCGCCCAGGACGAAGCCGACGCGGACCTTATGCGGGAAGCCGGAGAATGCTTTGAGGCGCTGGCCATTGGCCGTGGTGACCTCTGTAATTTTGATTGAGTCGCCCCCCAACGTGGTTTTAAGTTAAAGGGCGGACATTTTGGCGGACAAAACCAAAAGGCGGACGTCGTTGCCGAACGGGCGCTGCAAGCGGCACGGCGGTGAATCCGTTGGGAACGGCGAAATTCATGGCATTTATGTCGCAGGATGGCCAGCGACTGAGAAAAAAACGCTGGAACACGAGCTGCTCTTCGCGAAAGACCAGCTATCGCGCATACAGAAAAAGCTGCAAAAGCTGCGCAAACTAGAAGACGATTTGCGCGAACGGGACGAGGACCCCTTTTGGAACTGATCGGCACCCGCCCCGGACCCCCAGGCCTGGATCCCGACCGCGCCCATGCTTTTAACCTGCTGGTCGAGCGGCTGCACGACGAGGCCTTCCATGGCCCCCGCTGGCGAGGTCTGTGGCAGCTGTTGACGCTGTGCCCCCTCGAGGTCCTCGAAGCCCTACATGCCCAGACGGCGCATATGGACCCGCCCACCGTCGAGCGCGTCGCCCTGGAAACGCTACGGTTGATCGGGCTGGATTCGCACGAAGTGTCGCGGGAACGGTCCCGAGCCCTCGCCAGCCTGTTCGATGTCATACTGTAGGCAACCTGCTTTTGGGGCAGATCGTAACTCGTTGTTGTAGTGTGAAAACGCTACTTTGAAAGACGATCCCATGAAGACCCCCTTTGCGGAGCAAAAACTCGTTCTGGGGCGCCGTGTCGGCGGCGGGCATCGACTGCGAGCGCGTACCCCTCAGCGGGGCTATATTCTTTCATACGGCATCCCCACATTCACTGCCGAACAGGCAGCTCAGAAAAAATCCATTTCCGGAAAAAAGGTGCCGACAACCCCCTGGGGGCTTGGGCGCCGGCCATCTCACCGGGGGGTGATCGCATCGCCTTTGCCAACCAGGCCAACGGCGACCAGCAGATAGCGATCATGTCGCTCGATGGCAGCGGGATAGTGAATCTGGCTCCATACCCGTTGATCTTGAACACGGAGCACACCCTCTATGCCCCGTCCTGGGGGGGTGTGTCCACGGCCGTGGTTATCAACCCGGCCTCCAAGCGCGCCGCCAACATCGAGGACACCAGTTGGGGGCAGATCAAACAGCGCTTCGCCCCTTCGTCCTCTTCTGAAAATAACTCTCAATAAAGGATTTATCATGAACCGCTGCGATGTCCAGCGCCCAGGCCTACGACCACGTTGTCTTCACTTCGGACCGTACCGGCAACTCCGGCTAGTTTGGTAGCACGGCCGTACCCCTCAAGGAGAAAGTCAAGAGCATGCGTGTTAGAAGAGAAGCTGCCCCAAAAGCTAACTCAACAGGAACGGGCCGTCGTATCGCTAAGAAGCGGCGGTCGAAAAAAATGATCGCCTTTGGGTGGTATGGCGGGAAGTTCTCGCATCTTGATTTTCTGCTTCCTCTGATTCCACAAGACGCAACGCATTTTTGTGACGTATTCGGAGGATCGGCCGCTGTTATGCTCAATATGCACCCGTACCAGGTTGAGACGTACAACGATCTGGATTCAGAGCTCGTGAACTTTTTTGAAACATTGCGTAATCAAAGTTCAAAGTTGATTAAGCTCATCAGCTTAACCCCTTTTTCGAGGAGGGAATTGGCGCACGCCTGCACACCTGAGCGGGGGTTGTCGAAGCTTGAACGCGCTCGCCGATTTTACATCCGCGCTCGCCAAACGCGGACGGGGCTGGCCCAGACAAGTAGTGAAGGCCGTTGGGCCCACTGCGTACTTACGTCTCGTGCAGGTATGTCGGGGGCCGTTTCGCGCTGGCTCGGTTCTGTTGAGAGCCTTTCTGAGATTGCGCAAAGACTTCAACGGATACAGATAGAAAACGCCCCAGCAATTGAAATTATTCTCCGTTACGACACGCCAGAAACGGTGTTCTATGTAGACCCTCCCTATGTGCATTCGTCCCGTGGTGACACGGCCGCCTATGGCTATGAAATGACGGATGATGACCATAGAGCGCTCGCCGATGTGCTATGCCGTGCTCGAGGCCGTGTAGTGCTATCTGGCTATCGGACGGACCTCTATGATCGTCTCTATGGAAGATGGCAACGTGTGGACGCAGAAGAACAAAACTGCCATTCGGTCCGCAAGCCCCGTAGGGAATCTGTCTGGCTGAATTTTAGTCTGTGAACAATCTCGAGGCGGCTCAATGGCTTGATGAGGTTTGGGGTCGAGTTCTTGAGAGTGGTGCGACAAATCCGAACGCTAAAATTGATCGCCTTGTAAATTCCAAGGTGCTATCAATCCGCTACGCAATTCTAACGCAGATATTGGGTAAAATAGCCAATATGGACCGTGGTTTGCTGTCGCTACAGGTTGGTGAGGGCGGAACCCCGGCAGCCTGGGACCCGCGAAGCTTCTGCTCATCGGTCATAGTGCCGTGGGTAGCCGACAATCACGATGTATTGGGTAAAAGCCCTGATCCATATGTGAACAACCCGTTGCGGCGCCCCAGGCTTGATGAAGGAATGCAACAATTACGCTTGCAAGAGGAGTGGGAAGCTTTGGTGTCTTTTCTCTCGCCCTTGGACGAGGTTCCCAAACCCGACCTTGAAGATGCCTTCGTTCGCTGTTTGGAAAGTGCCGCACGGCGGTTGACTAATCAATCGTTTGAGTACCAGGTACCGCTCCGCGTAAGCTTGCCGGCGACGCTTAGAATTATGGAATCTTTTCTAGCGGACGCAAGCGGCGGTTTGCGTCCGCTAGCTGTAGCGACGGCAATGATGATTGTATGTGGCCGCGCCTTTTCAATCTTCGAAAGCGTGTCATCGCAGGGATTGAACGAAGCTGATTCATCTAGTGGTGTGCCAGGCGATGTAATGTGTTTCGACAATAGCGGATCCTTGGTGATGGTGGTTGAAGTTAAGGATCGTTTCTTAACCGTAGCGGACGTTCGATCTTCGACAGGCAAAGCCAGGACGTCAACTGAACCGTTTTCTAGCCTGCTTTTCGCCACCCCTGGAATTCAGGGGGATGAGAGGGGAGAAATTCGCCACAATATGGAAACGGCATGGGCCTCTGGGCTGAATATCAATCAGATTGATATTGTGGACTTAGCCAACGCAGTGTTTGCTCTACTTCCTGAGGGGTGGCGTCCAAAGATCTTGCGTGAAATCGGGGTGGAACTAGATAGGCGAGCCGATCATACGCACCGCCACGCTTGGCATGAGTTATTATTGGAGCTGAATTAGCTGAAACAGCACAACCCATAATGAGAGGAGAGGGCATGACCAAGAAGACGAAAAAATAGAGGCAAGACCTGACCCACGTAGTTGTCAAGCCCTCAAGCTACCAACCAAGATACGATATGCCTGGCATGGCCGATAAACAATTTCGAGCCAGCTTCTTTCGTCCGGTAGAGTTTTTCGAAAAAGACTGAAGGAGCGGTTGAGCCATTCAGTTCCACTCAACCATCTCTGCTCATCTGTGTGATTCATAGACATCATCCTTTTGAAAGGAGTGCACCATGCGCCCCCTTTTCCTCATCGCCCTATTTTGTCTGACCGCCGCTGGGTTCAGCTTCGCCCAGAGCACCGGCAAAATCGCCTTCCAGTCCGACCGCACCGGCCGGTTCGAAATTTTCGTCATGGATGCCGATGGCTCCAATCCGGTCCAGGTGACCAACAGCCGCGGCCGCAATGAAACGCCCTCCCTGTCGCCCGGGGGCGACCAGATTGTCTTTTCGTCCAACCGCGATGGAGACTTTGAGATCTATAAAATCGACACCGACGGCTCCAACCCGGTGAACCTGACCAACGCCGAGGGGGCCGATTTCACTCCGAGTTGGTCGCCCGACGGCACCAAAATAACCTTCTCGTCCAAGCGCGATGGCATTGATCAAATCTATGTGATGAACGCCGATGGCTCTGACCAGACCAACCTGAGCAACAACAGCGGACGCTACGATGCCTGGCCGAGTTGGTCGCCCGACGGCACTCAGATCGCCTATTCCGCCGGCTTGGGCGACGCTTCCAATATCTGGATCATGAACGCCGACGGTTCCGACATGAAGAATTTGACCAACGTCAACCCCACCGTGGATGCGTGGCCTTCCTGGTCGCGCGGAATAGGCGATGTGGCCACTCTTATCGAAGCCCTCTCTTGGGCGCAGCTCAAAGCCAATAGTCGCTGAGATGTGGAGTAGTCGCCCTCTGCAAAGAGGGCGTCGATTGAAACGAGGGTGTAGATTGAAACGAGTACGAGGGCGTGGGGTACTGATGCCCCACCCATCCAAACGCAAGGGCACCCGCCTCGAGCGCGACCTGGTCCACCGGCATAGTGCGGCGGGCATCGACTGCGAGCCCGTACCCCTGTCGGGGGCTGTAGGCGGCTCGTATAGCGGCGATCTACGGATAGGCCGCTACCGAGGGGAGGTGAAAGCGCGGGCCAAATGGTACCGCGTCACCCGCCATAATCCCTGCCCGATCTGCCAGAAAGACCACGGATGCGAGGTGACCGGCGATTGGATCCGCTGCCGCCGCGTCGATAGTGGCCCCACGTTTGTACGGCCGATCCGAAACATGCCGGGGGGGCTGCACAATCTCAACGGCCACCGCCGACGCAACTATACCCCCCCACCGGCAACACCCCAAGCCCGGATCGCACCGCCCGATACCCGGACCCGCATCTACCACGCCCTGCTGGATCAATTGCCCCTGGACCGGCGGCATAAGCGCCAGCTGACCGGCCCGCAGCGGCAATTAACACCCGACCAAATCAAGCGCCAAAACTACCGAACTCTGCCCGCTCAAAAAGAACGAGGGACCATTGCCCGCCAGCTATTGGATCGAGGCTTTGCGCTGGAAGATCTGCTGGCCGTGCCCGGCTTTTACTGGTCGAAACGAGGGCGTGGCGACGGTTATCTGACTATTGCCGGGGCTGCCGGCCTACTATGCCCCATGCTCGACGAGAAAGGTCGCATACTGGGGCTACAGGTGCGGCCTGACAAGCCGGTAAAGGGCGCCAAATACCTATGGCTGTCCAGCGACAAATACGGCGGGCCAGGCCCAGGTGGCGACGAGGGTTTGCCCGTTCACTTTGCCCGTCCTGCTGGAATTACCGACGAGCGCATTTATATCACCGAGGGCCCCATCAAGGCCAATATCACCGCCGACCGCCTGGCAGCCGTGGTGGTGGCCGTGGCCGGCGTGGATGCGTTTGATGAGGCCGACCTGGCCGAGCGCGTGGCCGAGTTGTCCACGGGCGTGGACAAGGTGGTGGTGGCCTTCGACGCCGACAAGGCCCACAACGCCCGCGTCCAAAAACGATCCGAGGACCTGGCCGGCGCATTGGTGGACCGCGGCCTGGCCGTCGAGGTGGCCGATTGGGACGTAGCCGTGGGCAAGGGCATCGACGACCTGCTGCTAGCCGGCGGGACGCCGACATTCACCCCGTGGACGGATCCGGGCACATCGCCCCTGCGCACCATCCCCGGCGAGCTAGTGCCCTCCCTGGCTGGCGACCGCGCACCCCTGCCACAGGCCTGGGATCAGCACCGTAAGGCCCTGGAGGACGCCCTGGACGCCCCAGGCGGCACTCAATTTGTAATTAAAAGCGGGCCAGGAACCGGAAAGACAAAAGGCTTTTTCGACGCCGTGGAACACAGGCTACACACCGGCCCCTGGCCCAAGGACGTAGACGCTAAAGGCCGCCAGCAAGACCGACGTATCGTCTACGTGACCGACACCAAAGAGCAAATTGACGGGCTGTTGACCCAATTCCCCTGGCTGGCCCGCGGCAACGAATTGGGTCAGGTGGTGATCCGCACCGGACGGGACGGGGGCAACTGCAACCCCGACTATATGGATGACATCACCGCTTATGGCAATCGTCGGCACTCGATTGTGGGACACTTTTGCATAGGCTGCCCCCTGGCCCGCGACAAAGACTTTGGCTGCGGCTATCAGCAAGACAAACGGGCCGCCAAAAGCGCCCGCCTGGTCATTGCCACCAAAGCGGCGATCTTCAACAGCGCCGAGGCCCTGGACCCCTTCGATCTGGTGGTGGTGGACGAAGACATGGTGCGGGCCCTGGTCGAAGACGTGGTCTTGACCCGCCCCTTGATCAAGGAATGGATCGACGGCATGGACCGGGCCGGCTACCCCGTGGATTACCCGGCCCGCCAACTGGTGGACCTGTTTAAATTGATCCTGGCCCAGGTGGGGCCCGACCTGGCCGACGAGGACGGCCAGCGGCCTCTGTGGCCCCTGCTGCGCCAGTACAGCGATCAAGCCGACAACTTGGTAGCCCAGGCGGCCCAGACGCCGGCAGACGGCGACCAGGGCCATACCATGCCCTTTGAGGAAGGCAGCGGCCCGCCACCGCCCCTGCGCTTTTTCCGCGATCTGGTGGCCGATCTGCAGCGCGAACAGGACCGCCCCGCCGGCGATACCCGCCTGTTTCTGGCCCGGATCAAAGACGAGGCCGGCCACTACAGCGGCGTGGGTATCGTCGATCATCGGCTGCGCACGACGACACTCGAGGCCCTGGCCGATAAGGTGGTGGTGAACTTGGATGCCACCCCGTCGCCCTTGCTGACGCGCCTGTTTCCCCAGGCCCAGGTGATCGACGTGCAGGTGCCCGAGCATATGCACGTCACCCAAATCACTGACGCCCTGGGTACGGCCCGCTCCCTGGAAGATCCCGCCTACCGCGCCCGCCTGGAGCGTATTATCCAGGCCCAGATCCAGGGCAAGGACAAGGTGGTGATTTTCTGCCCCAAAAAGTACAACCCCGACGAGGACGGCGCCTTCCAGATCGACCACCCCGGCGTCATCTGGGGCCATTATGGCCGCCACAATCGGGCGCACAACAACGCCGATATGATGGGGGCCGAGTTAGTCATATTGATCGCCGCCCCCTATCACCCGCCCGCGGCCCTCGAGGCCCAGGTCCAGGCCATCCGCGACGGCACCGACCCGCCGGCCCCAAGCGACCAGCCCAACCGCTACAAGCCATATTTGTGGCGCGACGAGGACGGCCAGGGTTGCGCTCGACGGCTGAAGGCACACCCCGACCCAGACGTGGACCAGGCCATCGACGCCCAGGTGGAGGCCGAATTGAGGCAAGCTCTGCACCGCACCCGGCCCGCCCTGCGGCAAAATAAACCCGTGGACGTGCTGCTGTTAACGGCCTACCCCATCGACGGGCTGGCCGTGGACGAACTGACCACCCTTAAGGCCCTGGATCCGACCCCCCCGGTGTTTAACCTGGCCGAGCGCAACCAACAACGGACCCAGGCCAAAGACGCCCGTATTAACCAGGCCCTGGCCGAATTGGCCGCTGAGGGCCTGGATTGGCCGACGCAACGCCAACTCACGGCCCGGGCCCGGATTAGTCAACGGGACGCCCAAAAAGTGCTAAAAACCAGGCGGGCCGAGTTTAAACAGGGCGTGATACCAACGGTGCCTTTAAATAATACTTCTTGTACGCTGCCCGATGGTATCAACACACGTTTAAAAACTGAATCGCCACCAACGACAACGGCCCCAAGCACTTACGCCGATTCTGCTGTGGACATATCTGAACCGGCGGGGGAATTTCCCGATGCAGTACAAACGGTCGAATCGGACGACATCGACGCCCATACAAGGGCCGAGCCCGTTCCCAGGCATGAAATATCACGCCTTGACAGCACGCTACCGCCTGACGAAGACGCCCCTGCCACCCACAAACAGCGCTATCGGATGCTGGCTGGGTACTGGCAGTCCATCTGCCAGGCTCGCGATGAGGATGCCTTTTTGAGGTCTCTTGAAGCCGTGGAAAAGGGCTTGGAAGACGGGGAATTGACACGGGTTGAGCACGATGATCTCTGGATCCGGGCGGCCCGGTGGGTCGAGCGGCTGGTCAACGACTGGTCGGTCCCAGCCCGAACCCCAACACCGGGCTATTCCTGCCGCCATTGCCAAGCCGACGATTGGCTGCCCGGCGACCAGGCGGGTCAATACCACTGCAACCGCTGCGGCGCCGACGAACACGGCCACGGCGGCGTCGATCTGGATCTGCTGACGCGGGTTGAATTGGAAGCCGGCGGGCCGCCCCTGTGGTGACAGGCGGTAATTTTAGTCCCCCTATAAAAAGGGGGCTGACCCATCAAAACCTGTCAAAACCTGATATTGAGGAGGACCGCTTTTGGAACTGATCGGCACCCGCCCCGGACCCCCAGGCCTGGATCCCGACCGCGCCCATGCTTTTAACCTGCTGGTCGAGCGGCTGCACGACGAGGCCTTCCATGGCCCCCGCCGGCGAGGTCTGTGGGAGCTGTTGACGCTGTGCCCCCTCGAGGTCCTCGAAGCCCTACATGCCCAGACGGCGCATATGGACCCGCCCACCGTCGAGCGCCAGGTGGGCCAGGATCTCAGGTACCCGCAGGTGGGCGGCGTTGTTGGCAGCAAAGTGTCCCCGCAGGGCCGTCCACTGCTCTTTCAGCGTTGCCGGCAGCGTGTCCAATTGGGGCGCCAGCCAGGCGATATACCCGGCCATGGCATGGGGCAAGCGGTCGGCGTGGCGCTGCGCCTGGGTGACGGCAAAAAAGTCCAACTGGTCCCGCTCCACGTCCACCGACAGAGCGCGCGCCAGGATGGACTGGCCCGGCGGCAGGTCTTCTCCGGTGGAGATCATCAGGCCCCGAGGGACGTACTCGGTCAGATCCGCCCGGAGCCGACCACGGCCCGACAGATTGCCCATTGAGCGGATGATGCGCTGCGCCCGGGCGGCCTGCCCGAGTCTCTCTGCCGCCCTGGTCCAGCTCCCGGCCGCGGTCGACCATTTCGCCCCCCCCTGCGCTCGGATAATATCGTCCAAACCGTCCAAACCGTCCCAATCTGAGGCGGCGCAGTCGCACTCGTGGTTCGCCCCTATAGATCGTTTATTCCCGATAATAGGCCTTATCAATAGTAAAACTTGATAAATCGATACAGTCACTGGATTCTACTTTACACTACAACAACGAGTATCAAGCTGCCCCAAAAGGCGGACACATCGAGGACACCAGTTGGGGGCAAAGCGTTTTAGCGCAGTAGTCGCTTAACGTGGTCGTCGTCGGGCAACGCTCTTTGATCCCACGGTGGGCCGTTATCCAAATGGAGGATCTCCAAGTTCTCATAGACTCTGAGTCGATGACCCGTGATCGCTTCCGAAACCGACTTCCATTTTTTCCCCGTCCACCGGGTCACTATTATATCCCGCATCAACAACAATCGATTACGCACACTCCAATGCCCGTTTTTTCCCCACACAATGTAATCGCTATTCCATCGCGCTGCGGAGAGATTCACGTGCGAGAGGCTATCGTGGTCTTGCTGGGTAATCACGTAGAGACACAGCATCTCGCCGGAGGGGAAAAAACGCAGGATCGATACCACGGGCACAACGGCTTGTTGGCCTAGGCGGCTGGTCATGACGTAGCTCGTATCTTGAGAGAGCGGCGCGCTCGTTAAAAAGGCTGCTAACGCCTCGTCCGAGAGCGCAGCCTCGCTCTTGGGGGTGGGGAATGGGGGCGGATCTATAAGCGCATCGCTGCCCATCGCGGCCGTGGCCAGAAAGAGCACCGCCCCGCACCCCAACGCTACGACGAAGCCTTTCATCGGTACCATGGTTTCGGCTCCTTAGCGCCCCATAGCTTTCAGTTGGCCCCAAGTCGCCGCCTCGATCAGCGTAGGGGTTTGGATTAGGGACCGCCCCCACGAGGGATCGTGGGCGTCGAGAGCCCCGGCGGCCGTGGACAGATCATTCAGCCCCCCCCCACCCACATTCATCACCGAAATGATTTCGCCGGCGTCGGAAGCCGCTGTATAAGCGAAGGCGCCCCCTTCGGGGGACCAGGCGGGTTCGTATTCGTATACGTTGGACGTGTGGGTGAGTTTTTCCGCTGCGGAGATGCCCCCTGGATTCATGTCTAAAAGCCATATATCTCCGCTCGATTCTATTAGTACGTGATGGCCATCGGGCGACCAGGCCGGGGCGGTGAACGGGGATGGCACTGTTCGCTCCGTGGGTAGGGGTACTGGTTGGGGATCGGTGCCATTCGCGTTCATCCAAAAAAGAACAGGGTCGTCTAGAGAAGCGTTGGCCGACACATACAGAATGCGATCCCCCGCTGGCCCCCAGCTAGCAGAGATAGCCGAGCGCGCCCCGTGGGTCAGCTGCTGCAGATTCGTCCCGTCGGCGTTGATCGAGAATATCTGATAATACCCATTCACTTGGCTGGAAAACGTCAGTTTGCTGCCATCGGGCGACCAGGCGATATGCTGCGTCTGGGATTCGAGTTTGACCAGGTCAACGACCTCTGATCCGTCGATCGACATGATAGCTATGCTCGGGGCCGCGGAGTTAACGTTGTTTTTAAACGCAACGCGGCCACCGCGTGGCGATACGACGGCGCCGAAGGCCCCGCTGGGAGAATCGGTCAACTGCTGAAGATTCCCGCCGCGCGCGTCCATAGAATAAAGCTGGTTCATCCCACTGCGATACGACGCGAATACAATCGTGCCGGCGTGCTCTTCAGACTGCGCGCTGCACAGAGGGGGGGCTACGAGGAGAAACGCGGCGAAGAAGGAAAGAAGGTGTTTCATGGGTTACTTCCTTGTGTTAGGGGTGGTGGACGGGGCAAAGCGCTGTTTGATCTGCCCCCAGCTGGCGTCCTCGAGGCGGGTGGCCTGGGGCACGGCGATTTTGGCCGCGGCGACACCGCCGCCCCGGGGCCAAGAGGGGTGAAAGTCGGCGCTCTCGGTATCGTGGATCAGCGGGGGGAGGGGGGTCCCGTCGATATGCATAAACAAAATGTTCGAGCGTTGGCTGACAAAATGGTGCGTATAGGCCATGCTCTGACCATCGGGGGACCAGGCCGGGCTGTGCTCGTAGGCGTCGGGTGTATTGGTCAGATTCTGCGGCGGGGTGCCGTTCAGATAGTAGCGCCAGATATCGTACTGGCCATCCTCCACCACCACCAGCGCGCTTTGACCGTCGGGGGACCAGACAGCCGATAATTCCCGGGTCGCGCCGCCGTCGTGGGTTATCGCTAACGAATGAAGGCCATCGGCCGTCATGATGAACACGTCCGGATTGTCCCCGTTAGGGACCTCTTTCGAGACATACATGATGAACTTGCCCTCCGGGTTCCATGAGGGGTGACTCGCCGAGCGCCCCGGATCGCGGGTCAGCTGGTGAAGATTGGTCCCGTCGGCGTGGATCGAGAATATCTGATTGACGCCCTCTACCTCGCAAAAGAAGGCCAGTCGGGTCCCGTCGGGCGACCAATGGAGCTTCCCCCCCCGGCCAGCGGGGTGCAAATTTAGGACATCGGAGCCGTCGACGTTCATAACGGCGAACTCTGTGTCGCCATGGATGTCGTATGAAAACGCGATCTGGTCGCCCCCGGGCGAGAGGACCGGCCCCGCAGCCCCCCCGGGATGGTCCGTCACCTGGATCACCTGATCGCCGCTCTCTCGCGCGATCCTGAAGATTTGACTATCACCCCTGGCACGGTTGCTGGCGAAGACGAAATTGTCGTAGACCCAAGGGGGGAGGGGATCCGGCTCTGGGGGCGGGAAGAGGGCTTCGATCAGCGGGTTGGGGATGCCGTTGCCGGCTGCGCCCCAATTGGCCCGAAAATCGGCGCTCTCGAGGTCGTAGGTCAACGTATCGGAGAGGCTCCCATCGATATGGCTAAACCAGAGGTTTGAGCGCTGGTCGCTCTCAATCCTTGTATAGGCCATACTCCGACCGTCTTTCGACCAGGCCGGGTGAAATTCGTCGATGTCGGGCGTGTCGGTCAAATTCTGGGGCAGGGACCCGTCCAGATGGTAGAGCCAGATATCATACTGGCCGTCATCCACCACAATCAGCACGTTCGACCCGTCGGGCGACCAGGCCGCGGCAAGTTCCCGCTGATGGTTCCCATCGGCGGTGATATTCACCGGATGGGACCCGTCGGCGCCCATAATAAAGACGTCGGGCTGGTCGAAGCCAGGTGCCTCCCCCTCGCCCGAGACGTAGAGAATATGACGGCCGTCGGGGCCCCAGATTGGGTTCGTAGACGAGCGCACAGGATCGTGGGTCAGCTGCTGACGATTCGACCCATCGGCGCCGATCGTGAAAATCTGATTGACCCCGTCTATTCCATCTTCATCAAAGAAGGCCAGTTGCTCGCCATGGGGGCTCCAGCTTATAAGCCCTCCCCGTCCCCCGTCGGTCAAATTAACAATTCCGGAGCCGTCGCTGTTCATGACGGCAATCTGCGAATTGCCATAGAGGTCGTTTACAAACGCGATGCGATCGCCCTCCGGCGATAGGCTCGGCGCCGCAACCCCCAAAGGATTGTCTGTCAGCTGGACGATATCATCGCCGCTCTCGGCGGCTATCCTAAAGATTTGGATATTACTCTCCCCACTACGGCTGCTGACGAAAACCAAATTGTCGTAGACCCAAGGTGGGAGGGGATCCGGCTCTGGGGGCGGGAAGAGGGCTTCGATCAAGGGGTTGGGGGTGCCGTTACCGGCTGTGCCCCAACTGGGCTGGAAATAGTCGTACTCGGGGCCGTAGAAAACCGGTTGAGGGTCACTCCCGTCGATCCGGCTCGCCCAGATGTCGGGGAACTGGCCGTTGATATTCCGGGTATAGGCCATACTCTGGCTGTCTTTCGACCAGGCCGCGTTGTATTCATCCACCCCGGGCGTGTTGGTCAAATTCTGCGGCGGCGACCCGTCCAGGTAGTAGTGCCAGATATCGGTCGTGCCCTGATCCACCACCACCAGCGCCCCCTCCCCGTCGGGGGACCAGGCCGCGGCTTTTTCGGCTCGCTGATTTCCGTCGTTGGTGAAGTTCGCCCAACGGGCGCCGTCGGGGGTGGCAACAAACACGTCGGGGTTGTCCAATTGAGGCCCGTTGCCCGAGACGAACATGATATACTCGCCCGCTGGGCCCCATGAGGGGTATATGGACGAGCGGCCCGGCTCCTGGGCCAGCTCTTGAAGATGGGTCCCGTCGGCGTTGATCGTGAAAATCTGGCTCAGGCCATCCGTTTCACGGGCGAACGCCAGCCGAGTCCCGTCGGGCGACCAATGCATATGGCCGCCGTTGCCCGCGCTGGTCAAGGTACCCATCGAGGAGCCGTCGCTGTTCATAACGGTAATCTGCCCGTCGCCCGCGTCTTGGTAGCCGTAGTAGTTGTTTATAAAGGCGATACGGGTCCCGTCGGGCGATAGGACCGCCGCCCCGGCCCCCCACGGATTATTTGTCAGCTGCACGGGGTCGCCCCCGTTCGCCGGGTCTACCAAAAAGATATTGGTTTCCTGGTTGCCCCCTGTTCGGGCGAAAATAAACGGGTCGTCGACCCAACTGGGGGGGGCCGGGGTCAAGGCCTGGATGACGGGGTTGGGGTAGTCTGAGCTGATAAAGGGAGGCCCCCAGGACGGCGTGAAATCGGCGAACTGGGAGCCGGTCATCGGGAAGAATCGAGGGACCGCCACTTTACACCCCCAGATATTGGGCGGTTCATTTTGTGCAGACCGGCTGAACGCAATCCGCCCGCCGCTACCCCCCGTGTCCCAATTCCAGTGGGGGGCGTATTCGTCCAGCTCGGGCGTGTCGGTCAGATTTTGGTAGGTGGACAGCTCAGCCTCGTCCAATTTGAAGTAGGCGTGCCACAAATCATACTGGCCGTCGTAGACCCCAAACACCACCTGGGTTCCATCCTTCGACCAGGCGACGGACCTCTCAACACGCGCATCCTGGTCATTGGTCAGATTGACCGGCTCGAAGACCTGGTCGCCGTCGGCACTCATAAGAAAGATATCTGAAATGAGAGGCTGGCCGGGGTGTTGGAACTGTTGAGCTATATACATGATCTGCGTACCGTCCGGCGACCAGTTGGGCCAGAAGGTGAGCAGGTCGGGGTTGTTGGTTAGCCTGACTATATCGGACCCATCGGCGTTGGCGCGATAGATATACTGGATTCCAGCCGACTCTATAGAAAACGCCAGTTGCTCCCCATCGGGCGACCAGGCGATCTGCACCTGGCCACGGCCGCCGGGGAGCACCTCCAAGACTTGGGAGCCGTCTATGTTCATCACGGCGATCGACTGGAAACCGATATTATTAACATTATTGGCAAAGGCGATGCGCTGCCCGTCGGGCGATACGACGGGGCTGCCGCAGCCGTAGGGATTGTCGGTTAGTTGGACGGGATCCAGGTCATTATCGTCCATGAGATAGATTTGAGAGGTGCCCGTGCGATCGGAGGCAAAGGCGATATTTGTGTAGACATTTCCTCTGCCCATCGCGGCCGTGGCCAGAAAGAGCAGGGTGATGAAGGAAAAAAAGGTAGATCGGCTCATGATGCGGTCTCCTTTTGTCACATCTGATTCGTTTTCAGCATGCGTAAGGGCGATACCTAAGCCTCCCGGAGTCATCGCGTCCCCCGCATCAGTACCCCACGCCCTCGTACTCCTCCTCCTCCTTCTCGCGCGCCGCGGGTTCGGGGGGGAATATCTCATCGTCGTCGTCGCCGTTTAAGTGGGCAAACAGCCGCCCGCCGAGCTGCGTTATTGAGAGGCCCTCTTCTTGCGCCAGGGCCTTAAACTCGAAATGAGTATCGACATCAACGACGGCGCGCTGCTTCGTGCGCGCCGTCGTGTACTGCGCGTGGTAGGACGGGGCGGGCTGCTGCTGTATGTAGCGGGACACAGCTAGCTTGAGGATCGCAGCCACGCTCACTCCGTGCCGCTCTGCTAGTCGAGCGATAGCTTGGGCGCGGGAGGCTTCGAAGAGAAAAACCAGGGCTTTTGTTTGTGTGTGTGTGGCTGTCATGCGCAAAATCCTTTCTCGGGATAGTCGGGATAGTCGGGATAGTCGGGATAGTCGGGATAGTAGGAAGTTGCATTCTATATAATAGAATTTACAGTAAGGGATTTTTTTTGTCAACCGCAGGAATGCATATCTCATTTTAGTATTGATACAATACGTTATTATCGGGAATAAAAGATCTATAGGGGCGAACTACGAGTGCGACTGCGCCGCCTCAGAGATGTTGCAGCCTTGGGGGTTGTCGGTGAGTTGGACGGGGGCGTCCATAAGAATGTAATAGAAAAGCGTTTTGAATCCCCTTCTCATCCGTATTCCCCCAAACCTAAATATCGCCTCGTAAGGCGGCCTCATAAGCACTACGAACCATCGCCGCCATAGCTTCTGCAGTCTTCGGATCTAATGCCCTATCAGCTCTGAGATGGGCAGCAACTTTATCCGGCGTGCTCCCTGAAGAAGGCACGGTTATTGGGTCGTCTTCTTGCTTTTGATCCCCCATAAACAGCCCCGGCGAGACCCCTAACCACTTGCATAGCTGAATAAAGGTATCGAGAACTGGCACCTTTCCTTGCTCAACGCGCGAAAGTGTGGAGGGACTTATTCCACCAATTTCTTTGGCTACTGTTCGTAAGCCAGTATTCCCCCGCTTGGTTTTTACCAAAAAGGCCAAATGTTGGGCATCAAAGCTCTCAGTCATTTCCTCACCCCTCTTTTAGTCGCTCGTTGCATAGAAGATACGATAGTTGCTCTTGTGTAACAAGGAGGCCTCGTCGCACACCCTGGACGGCTGGACCAGAAACGCACTATCGGGGTTGGAGGCGGGTCCAGGCAGAGTCTCTCTGCCGCCCTGGTCCAGCTCCCGGCCGCGGTCGACCATTTCGCGCCCCCCCTGCGCTCGGATAATATCGTCCAAACCGTCCAAACCGTCCTCGCCCTTATTTTTCAAGGGGTTACCTAAGGACGATACTTGGACGGTTTGGACGATATTATCCCGATGTAACATAATGTGGCGGGGACCGGACTTGCTTTCTCGGATGCAGATAGCCGCCGCCACGGGGTGGCTCTCCAACACCTCATTATTCTGGGCCGTCAGGTTCGCTGCGTAGGCCCGCAGAAACGCGTCCTTTAGTGCTTGCTATGTGCAATACAATTAGTGCTTGCTATGTGCAATACAATGTGGTATTTTTACTTATATGGAGATTATCGAGATGAAACAAACGGAGTTGATCCGACTGCGCAATCACCTGGGCTGGAACCAGCGCCAGTTTGCCGAGTATCTCAATGTTACCCAACAAGCCGTGGGGAACTGGATGGCCGGGCAGCGGCGCATTCGCGGCCCCGCCGCCTTGCTCTTGTTGGACATGCTGCACCGCCTCGAAGACGTACCCGCCCAGGCCCTGGACGCAATGCCGTGACGGGGTATTAGTGGACGACCCCGTCGGTGGGAACATACTCTCTTTTGAAAGGTCTTTTATGCTCCATTTACTTATTCTCGCCGTGGCCCTCTTTCTGGCCGGGTGTGGTGGCTTCTCTCCGAAAGAATTCTGTGAAACTTCGGACCTGTGTTTGATTGAGTCGCCCCAGGCCGACGCCGAAGCGTCTTAACTGACCTTACGCAGTTTCCCGGAAAATGCGCTATTTTGCCCCAATATCTTGGGGTAGACAGCTTTTGGAAATCACAAGATGTAGAGTCGCTGCGTAACGTCAGGTCTTAACTTCGGAGACATTAAATGGTCAACGAACCGCTAGCCTGGGGCGACTACGATACGGGCTACACCGCCCGCGATGGAAAGTGGCATGAATTTAACCGGAAGTGGCCCGATAAAGGGGCGACCGTCCGAGGCAGTGAACTGTTAGCTAATCGTAACATAGCTGCCGCGCTGCAGAAAGCTAAGCGGCATTTCGAAAAACTCGAAAAAACGCGTACCGATCGCGTGCGCGCTGAGTTTGAACATCGGCGCAGGGAAGCTATTGAAGCGTCCGATTACGACCAAGTTCGGTCGATTGAAAAAGAGCGCGATGAGACGCTGGCCGAGCAAACGCCGGCCCCCCCGGCTTCGGTCCAAGCAGGTGATCCTCCAGCACGAAGACTAGCAGGAGTCCACCCGCCGCCACGAACAACTGCATAATAAAGACGGGCGGGTTGACCCCCAAACCCAGGAGCGCATTACCTAAGACGCCTAGTAGGACCGTGCCCCAGACCGTGAGGAAAACCGTGCTCAGCCGCATAGGACCTCTTCTCTTTCCCTGTGTACGAGGGGGACACCCCGCTCTCCGTTACGAGGCTAAGACGCGGCGCCCGTGGTCGCGGGCTGTGGGTGACGTCGGGGTATCGCTGCGACGCACACAATAAAGCCGTCGGCGGGGCGTCTCAATCGCAGCACTTGAATTTTGCTACTGATATCAAACCGAACCGGCCCGCTGATGTGCCCGACTTGGCTGACTTCGCACAAAACCTGGGCTTTCAAGGCATCGGTCTCTATCCCACGTTTCTTCATCTTGATTTGCGCGAACGGCCGGCTCAATGGGCAAAACGATAGTTCTAGCCTTCGGCGATTACGATACCGGCTACACCGACCGGGCTGGAAATTGAAAGACAAACCCATGGATAAAAAGCTCTGCGGCGCTAAAACGAGCGCCGGGCCTCCGTGCCGACGGAGGCCTATGCCGAACGGGCGATGCATTTTTCATGGCGGAAAATCCGGCGCCCCCCCCGGCAATAAAAACGGCGAAATTCATGGCATTTATGCCGTCGGCTGGACCGATGCTGAGAAAAAAACGCTGCCCCAGCTTGTGGCCACAATCGATACACTGCAACCCGAGCTGTTGGTCGCGAAAATACAACTCGCTCGCGTACAGAAAAAGTTGCGCGAACTAGAGGAACACGACGACGACGACGAGGTGTCCCCGCAGGCGCTGGAACGCACGGAAATGCGCGAGGAGCGCGTAGGATCTCAACTGAGAGAGAGCACTACGAGACGCCGACCCGATTATATGTTGATTCAGGATCGTCTCCTCGGCCGGATCGGCAAACTGCTCGAGCAGCAGGTCAAAATCGTCGAATTGAAGGATCTACAGCAACAACTCGACAAGCTCCAGCGCCAGGTTGGTTCGAAGTGAGCGTCGCACGTATCAGGCGCGATTTGGATGCGCTGCTCGAGCAGATCGCCGTGCCGACTGCGGCGAGTAGTTCACTCGAGCGGTATACGCACGATCCCGTCGGTTTCGGCGAAGAGATTCTGCACGAGACGTACACGAGTGACGTGCAGCGCATGATGCGCTCGGTGCAGGAACACCCTGTGACCGTCGCTATATCGTCGAATGCGTGTGGAAAAACGCACGGCGCCGCGCGTATCGCCTTGTGGTGGTATTTGGTGCACAGCCACGCCCAGGTGTATACGGGTGCCGCCCCGCCCGAGGATAACCTCAAGCGGCTTCTGTGGGGCGAAATCGGAGGCCTCGTGACCCGTCGAGCGGATTTGATTGAGGGGCATGTGGTACAGAGCCTCCACGTCGAACGCAATCCGCAATCGTTTCTGACCGGCGTGACGATCCCTACCACGGGCGACGAACGGCAGCGCGAAGCTAAATTCTCGGGCAAGCACGCCCCGCATTTATTATTTATCTTTGATGAAGGCGATGCGATCCCCGACGAAGTGTACCGAGGGGCGGAGTCCTGCATGTCGGGCGGGGTGGCCCGTATGCTCGTATTATTCAATCCTCGACGCCCGGCCGGGGCTGTCTACCGCATGATTCGCGACGGGCGGGCAAATGTGGTACATCTAGAAGCATTTAAGCATCCAAATGTCCTGTCGGGCACCGAAAAAGTCGCGGGCGCTGTCACCCGCGAAGTTACCGGGCGCCGCATGAACGAGTGGACTACGCCGCTGGTCGTGGATGAAAAACTCGATGCTAGCTGTTTTGAGGTCCCGGACTTTATGGTCGGCTTTGTCGCCCACGCGCAGTCCGGAAAAGCCTACGCGCCCCTGAAGCCGGGCTGGCGCCGAGTGACGCATCCCGCGTTTTCGTACATGGTGCTGGGAAAGTATCCCGGCCAAACTTCGAATGCGTTGATTGCGCAGGAGTGGATGGACGCCGCCCGCAGCCGCTGGGACGTGTATGTAGCTACCCACGGGACAACCCCCCCGCCGGGGATACGCCCTACACTGGGGCTGGATGTCGCTGAATTCGGCGTCGATCAGAATGTGCTGTGCCAGCGATTTGGCGGCTGGGTGCCTGAACTGACCAAATGGCGCGGGGTAGACCCGCTGGTCACCGGCGATCGAGCCGCGGGGGCGTATCACGAGCTGGGTGCGTTGCGTGTCTGCGTAGATGCCACGGGGGTGGGGTCCGGGGCGTACGCCCAGTTGGTGAGAAAGGGCTGCACCGCCCATCGAGTGATGGTCGCCGCTCGGCCGACTAAAAAGGTCGAAGAAGGCGAGTTTGCGATGTTACGCGATCAGCTCTATTGGAGCGTGCGAGAATGGCTGCGTACAGATACCGGGTCTATGCTGCCACCGGACGAGGTGCTGCTGGAAGAATTGGCCGTGGTGACCTATGAACTAAAAAGGGGGAAACTGGTTGTTCAATCGAAAGAGGGTGCGCAGGGCATTAAAACGCTTCTTGGACGCTCTCCGGACCGTATGGATGGGCTCGCCTTGACCTTTTACCAGGACGGGGGCGCGTTTGATGGCTACGACCTCTCCTGAGCGTACCGTCCAGCGCGACGGCATATCCTACGCCGTTGGTCGTCGCGTGGGCGGCTTTGCGTGGCCGGGTGAGAAACCCGGCTTTCTCGTAGTCTTGGCCGAAGAGCTGATTCCGGAAGTCGGGCCGCCCTTCTGCTGGCACTATCACGTCATCGCCACGTTTGAGGAAACGGACAACGATCGACTCATTCGTCAAGCCCT
>WLWH01000998.1_pt1 | contig 20631 bp, 37 predicted proteins | sample 6712741 | NCBI WGS metagenome assembly WLWH01 (sample SAMN12718694, study PRJNA515312) | sponge metagenome | isolation source: marine sponge | host: Mycale hentscheli | place: New Zealand: South Island, Marlborough, Capsize Point | collected 2003-05-01
GTAAACCAAGTAAACGAGCTACTTTCTTCTTTTTCTCAGGTGCAAGAGTTTCAAGCTCTGCTATTGCCTTATTACTAAGAACTTTCTTGTTATGAGACTTATAATCAAAGGTGCATTTATGATCTAATCTATGGTGTTGACAATATACGTTACCACATCTGCAGAGACCGATAGTCTTATATACAAAGGAAATTTTTCTATTGCAACCAGGGTGTTTACAACGTGTCATTTAGATAAAGGCAATATTTCTCTAAATAAGGACAGTTCTTACAGCTCGATTAAGGCTGTATATTCTTCCTGCGGCAAGTACTGGTGTTAGACACAATCTAGTTGTATGATCTGGAACAAACATAGTGATAGCTACACCAACTGCTAGTCCTATACTAGAACCTATCATATTGATTATACTTAGCTTGGCATATAATTCTCCTATGTTATTATCAGTAGCAAGCTTTTGTATACATATAGCATTGACAGCACCGAAACCACCTAGAGCACGTACATACGCTTTGTATGCTACTGTAGGCAAGTAAAGTTTCAAGTCGTCTTTGCCATATACAGCAGAAGGGATTGTATCTACTAATTTGCCGAGCTCGTCAATAATTGTAGACGCAGCAAAAGCAGTTTCACTAGTTGTAACGTCATTAACAGAAGAGTCTGCAGTCATTAAAGTAGTAAGACCGTCGTAACCGTCTGACCCAGATACTCCACCCCAGATGTTTTGCTCTGTTTTTTCTGCAACTTTAGCTACAACGTGAGCCATAATAAAGTCAGCAAAAGAAGTAGGCAAGTTTTTATAAGCAGAGAAACCTTGCTCTAGAGCCAAGTAGTCGCTAGAGAAATCGAGGGTACAAACTTCGAGGTTGACTTGCTGCTGTACAACTTCAAGTACTCGCTCTGCAATGTCGATAACGTCTGCAGTAGCAGAGAAGTCACAAGTAGCAGAAGTCAAAATATCTCCACTGTCAATTTTCTTGATAACCTCTTTGTATTGTACATTAGGTTTAATAGTTACGCCACCTTTGTCTAGAGTGTCCCCACTCAACAAAGCTGCCGAAATAATTTGCTTTTTGTACTCCCCTTCGTAGGTAGTAGTAAAGCTGTCTAGCGATCCGCTAGTTGTAATAGTCCGTAAGTTTACGTTTCTGTTCATTTTAAATTTATTTAGAAAGTTTGTTAAATACTCTGTCTAGCATAGTCGCACTACGGTTGTCTGCGTATGTATGCACTGTAGGAGTGTTATTTTTTTCTGGATTGTGTTTTAAAGGTTTGCGAGCTGGCTTCTGTGAAGACATTTTTTCTTTTTTGTCTTCGTCTTTTTTGTATTGCTCTTCAAATTTCTTTTTAAGTTCTTCTACTTCTTGCTTAACTTCTTCGAGTACTGGTGCGATAGCCTCGACTACAGCCTCTACTACAGTTGCAACCTCTTCTACAACCTCTTCTGGCACGTCTTCTACGACGACCTCTTCTTCTAGCTGCTCTTCTTGTACTTCTTCTTCTTCTGCAGCAGCCTCTTTAATTTCTGCGATCATTCCCTCTTCTTCTACGACTAGGGTCATACCGTCTTCGAGTGCATACTCGCCTACTGGCAAAGCTACACGCTCTTCGTCTGACACTACGAAAACTTGCTGTCCAGCCTCAAAGCTCTCTGCCTCGATAATTGTACCGTTTTCAAGTGTTTGCTGTGCTAGAGACATACGTGCCTTTAGCAAAGTCTTGATTTGTGATAACATTTCTGTCGGTTTCATATATATATCTATTTAAAAAATTTTAAAAGCCAAAACTTTTTAGCTCATTTGTTTGCTCTACAAAACGGTCTGTAAAATAGTCTAGGTCTTCAATTTGCTGCATATGCTCGTCCCAGTCTGGGTATACGTCTGTATAGTCTACACCTAGCTCTTCGGCTTTTTGTTTAATTTCTTCTAGTCTTCTTTTGTCTTCTTCTACGTCTACTGGGTCTAAAAAAGACTCGCTGTTATTAATATAAACTTCACGTAATCCACTTCTGGCTTCTAAAAATTTCTCAAAGTTTTCGTCGTACCACTCTTCTGTAGAGTAGCTAAGTCTACCCACTTCGTCTTGTAAGCTCATTAAGTCGTAGTCTAGCTCGTCTACTAAACCTAGAGCTACTTTACGATCTTTAGATAGTTCGGTTTTTTTTCGTTGTAGCTTATTAAAAGCTGTTTGTAAGTTTCTATTCATATTACCTAAATAAGTCGGTTGCTGTTTCGTATCTGTCGTATGTGTCGTTTTGCAAGTCTACTAGTGAAATTATGTCTCTGTCGCTATCTTCTAAAAACATACTGCCCTCTTCGTATTTTTCGCTTTGCATAGGGTCAATACCTAAGTCGCTAGCCATAACCTCAAAGCTGCGTAGTGCAGTCTCTAGTTTTTCTTGTATTTGTTTGTAGTCTTGTAGCTGGTCTTCTAGGCTGTCGTATGTAGAAATCAAGTCTTCTGCTACGCCTTTAAGCTCGTTAATTTGACTTACAAACTGTGAGTCATTTTGACGTAGGTTTTCTACTTGACTATTAAGGTCTAAGCCTTGTAGCTCGTTAAGAGCCTCTTGTATGTCGTCTGCAGCAGACAGCTCTGTCTTAAACTGCTTACCAAATAACCTAGAAAATACCTTTAACTCTGTACGCATATTTTTAAATTTTAACTATAGGTAGTAAGCTATCTACTTTGTCTGCTACTACATAATAATCTTCTAAAATTTCTTCATATTCTTTTAGAGTGTCCGATACGTTGCTACTTGAAATTCCTAAGTCGTAAGCCAGTTCTCTAAAGTCTTCCATTTTTACACGCAAGTCTACAGACTGTTGAGTACGCCCAGAAATCATATTTTGCAAAATATCTATTTCATTTTGTACTGATCTTATTTGCTCGTCAAAGTCTTCTGTAATTTGTTTTAGCTCTTGACCCAGAGTTTTTATTTCATTAATAACATTTAACTCTACTTTTTTGTCACTAAATAGTTTAGTAAATACTTTGTTTTCGGTAGGCATACTCTTAATTGTTTATTATATAACGTATGTTTAAAAAAATTTGCATTTTTAGCTAGAAGTCCTATTGATCGAGCCTATGCCTTGTGCGTACATAGAGCCGTCGCAGCACTCCCTACTGTATGTGTTTTTGTCCCAGCATAGACAGGCTCTCTTGCTGTTTGTAGGTGTAGTAGCTCTTCTTGTGTCTGTTTGGTTTTTCATTTGTCTAGTTCTTTAAGTTTGCTAATAGCCCAGTTAACACCAGCAGAACCACCCCAAGCATCCCACATTAAACCTCCGCAGCCCTCACTGTAGGGTACGTCTTTATTTTGTTGGTGTCTTTTGAAGCTAGCCATTCTAGCGATTGTGTCTCTGGTTATACCTTGTTTCTTTGCGAGCTGGTTTGCTCTGCGTTTTCCTGTGGCCTCGCCACAAGACCCCCAGCCGTTTTTATCTACCCACTCTAGAGCTCGCTTTGCGTTATTGCTAGCTGCCTCTGGATAGTCTGTATAGCTTTCTAGTTTAGCTTTTTTTTTTAAGTCTGCGTCTACAATAGAATACTTGACCTTTAGTAGTTTTAGCCCAGCTTCTATTTCACTAGACAGGTCTTCTTCTATAGGCTCTAAAGGTCGCTCTGCTCGCTCTGCGAAAAAACCCTCTATACTAAACCCCTTAATTAGACCCTCTTTCACAAACTGTTGCCATATTTTGTTATTAGTAACTTTTATAGCTCCGACCCACGTGCCCAGTGGTAAGTCCATACCGTAGCTGTTTGACTTGTCGTTTTCTTTGTCGTCTATGATCCAAGACTCGACTAGTGTAAGACCGTCAATGTCTTTTATGTGCTCATAGGTAGCGTTACTTTGGTAACCTCTCATTAAGTAAAGTTGGCTCGCCTTACGTACTGTCTCTTTACTAAAGTGTATGTAGTACTCTTCGTCGCCGTCCTTTCGGTATATCATTTTATTAGGCACTAGTAACGCACCTACAAGTAATTTTTTCTCGTCGTCTACAGACTTAAACTTGTACTCCTTTTTGTCGTTAAGAGCTACAAAGTTTTCTTCGATTGCTGGGTACTCTACTACGCTTATAGCGTCAATACCACTCTGCTCGTCTGTCTCGTCAATTATTAATTCTACAATTCTCATATTTATATAACGTAGTTTTTATTTTTTTTGCCTATCCTAGACTTGCGCCTTTTACTGTTTTTCGCTCTAGCTCTTGTGCGGTGCTTACGTCGCCAGATACTACATACGCTCTTTGTGGTTTCTTAGTACTTTCTGCAATAGCGTCTGCAATTTGATTTGTACCACTGCCACCTACAATGTTAAACGCTGGAGCTGCGACTGCTGGTGCGGCTACTGCACCGCCACCACCTGTGTCTTTTACTCCATCTGGTTTCTTTACGGCTGTGATTTGTTTTACCGTAGACATACCGCTAGCTAATATACCAGCAGCACTAGCAAACTTTGCTATAGTACCAAAGGGCTCTGGTATTGTAGTTTTATTAGCAAAAACCTCTGTCATTCCCTGAAACGTATTTATCGTAGCTTGTGCTATAGCTGCAGACTTGCCAGCCTTACTATTCTCGCCTAGTATCTGTGACAGTGCACCAAAAGTGTCGCCTACTATTTGTAGCTTCTGTTGTTGTAAAGCGTTTTCTCTAGCCTCATCTTCTGCTGCAGACTCGTCTTTTAATCCTTGTGACTTGTCATCATAAAACTTGTTGACTTCTGCTAGTGCCATATTCTTTTGAGCTTGCAGTGCACTACTTTGGTTTATTTCGTCTATGTATCTTTGACGCTCTCTTTCTAATAGTATCTGCTGGGCTGCTTCACTGTCGCCTAAGTTTTTCTCAAAGAAACTAGATCGTATTTCGCCTACTTTTTTAGTGCCCTCACGTCTTAGGTCTAGTTCTTTTTGTAGTCTGTCTTGTAAAGCGTCTAACTCTTTTTGGTAAGCGTCTTGTTGGTCTTTAAGTCTCTGGTCTGCTGCTGCCTTGTCTTCTTTGTTTACTTGTAACTGGTAGCCAGCTCGCATATTGCGTAGCTTAGTAAGTTGCTTCTCGGTTTCTGCAATACCCTCGTTGCCCTCTTTTTCTATTTTCTCTGGGTCTATAATTAAGTCGCCTAAGAAGTCTGCAAAGCCCTCTCGCAAGTTTGACTCCATACCAAACAGACTTGCTACTTGATCTATACCCTCTAGTAAGGCTTGTATAGGTAGAGTAACCATTAAGATTAAACCGTCTAGTATAGCTCGGTTTTTCTGGGCTGTTTCTACTTGCGTTTTTTGTATGTCTTTTTGTGTCGCTAGTTGAGCCTCTAGAGCAGCTATAGTTTCGTCTGTCTGCTTCATTTTAAGCTCTAGTATTTCACGCTCTGTCTTGCCTTGTAGTTTTAAAATGTTTTCTGTCTCACTAGTACGGTCAAAGTTTTGCTGTGACAGTTCGGCTGCTTTCTCTTGATCCTTTAGTAGTTTCTTTTGCTCGCTAGCTACACCAGAAATAGCCTCTTGTATCTTAGACCAGTTTGCAGCAATAGCAGCGACAGCTACTACAATAGCACCAATACCAGACGCTAGCATAGCAGCTTTTAAGCCTTTAAAACTTTTAGTTAAACCACCTACAGCTTTTACACCACCAAGTAGTTGGTCTTTAAAGTTTAAGTACGTAGAGGCTGCGTCGCCAGTTACAGCGTCAATAGCCTTTACTCCGTCGTAGTTTCTGTCTAGCTCTTCGTTAAATTGTTTTATACCTTTAGTGACCTTCGTAAGCTCCGACTGGGCTTTGCCAGTCTTTACTTCTACTTCTACACCAATTTTCTCTACTGCCATAGCTTATTTGTTTATCCAGCTTACTTCGTTTTTAGCTTGTTTAAGAGTGTCTTTTATAGTCGTAGGTAGTTTGTACTTGCCTTGTGCTATACGTATATTCTCTGTCTCGCCGTTTGCGTTTTTCAGTAAGTCTATAATTACGTTTAACATTTATACTTCGTTTAATAGTTCTATGTTCGACTCGCCATTTTCTAGGTTTGTCTCTATACTGTTTATTTTGTATGTTTTACCGTTTATTTTAAAAGTGTCTGCTAGTGTAAAGTTCAAAAGTATTTTAAGAGGCAAGTATGCTTTTACTTTAGTTAACCGTCTCTTGTTTTTGTATATGTCTACTATGTAATTTTTGTAGTAGTTTTCAAAGAGCGTACCAGTAAAAGAAGTGTCTAAGCTCCACTCGTTTACTTCATTTTCAAAATTTATATTTGCTGTGCTAGTGCTACTAGAGTTGCTTACACTGTTAAAAGGTAAGTTGACATTTGTTTCTTCTGTGTGACTTGTAGGTACATTGTCTGCGTCTGTTGCGTCGCATACGCTTATACCGCCTGTGTTTATGTTGATAGGATAAAACAATAAAGGCTGGCCGTGATAGGCGTTTTGACTCTCGTCTACAAAATAACCCCACTGTATATCTTTTTGGTTACTAGAAGTAATGTCGTTTAGTCTTTCAAATTGTACGTGAGAAAACGGTAATTGTATTGTATATAGGGATCCGTCTAAGTTTTGCTCGCCAGCATTGTATTGAGCTTCCCCCCAGTCTCTACCTACAAGTTGATCGTATCTGTTTGCTAGAAATGTTTTTGTGTCTTCGTATTTAAGTGATATTTCTCTATATGGTAGTGCTACGTCTATTTGACTTGTGTCTACGTCTATATATTCTGTAATGTCGTAAGAGTCAGTTTGAGACTTTTTGTCTGCATAGAAATTGTCTAAGGTGTCAACGTATATTGTACCGTCGTCTTCAACTTGCGCAACTAGATTAAACATTTTAAACAGTCCAGTCAAAAAATCAATTATTTTCATTTCTGGTATTTGTTCAGAAGCTACAAAGTCAAAGGTTGCAACTGAATTTGTAGTATAAGTGCCTGTTGAATATGTATGGGTGTAATTCGTACCAGCAAAAGTAGCGTCTACATACCAACTTATACTTGAAAAAGTAATTGCAGACTGTGCATTAATTGTTACTGTATAAGACCCTGTTGAGTAAGTAAAATCTGTGCCAGCAGAAATTGTCTGGCCACCTGACAAGTTACTAGCCTGGTAAACTACTGTACTACCGTTTTTAATTGTTACTCCGTAATTAGTAGAGGTTGTACTTAAAGTAAGTTGAAATGTGTTTACATCACTTGGTTGTAAATTTATGTTTAAATTACTTGTACCCATAAAAACACCAGGTATAGAAGTAATATCTGGACTCCAACCGTCAACTAAAGTAGATATACCCAAGTCTTGCAATGGCTCTACGTAACCAGACTTTTTGTGCAGCCACATAAACAAGTTATTCATTACGTCTAGAGAAGTGTTTTTGAAAAAGTCAGAGCTAAACTCTATGCCTTCAAAGTCATCTTCAATAGCCTCAATAATCTTATTGACTCTTAGAGCAAATTTTAACTGGTTCCAAACAACGCCGTGATGGTGCGATGTACCACTGCCTGACTCGTACCATAAATTGCCTGTACCAATACCGTGTGCGCCGTCTTCATAGTATAACCTTTGAGTGTGTGTGATTAAAGGCACTATCATATGTCTTGTTGATGTAGGTGCTAGTCTTAAAAACCCTGTGACGGTACCACCGCTATAAGTTTGCGTGTATGCACTTAGGTCTAAGTCAGAAAGTTTACTTTCGCCTAAGATGTCTTTAAGGTTTACTGTGTTACCAAAGAATGTTATTCTGTATGTGTGTGCTTTATTGTTTTTTAAGTCTACACCTTCTAGTTTAATTTTGCCCTTTTTAAAGTCTCTGTAATTAATTTTAAGAATCGAGCTTTTTCTTGTTCTAGCATCAAAACCTTCGTCTATGTCAAAGTTGTAGTAGTGCTTAAATATCTTATTGTTTACTTTAGAGGCTGGTACGCTGAATGTTTTAGTAAACTCCGTAAATACCTTGTCTATGTCTTTTACGTTTTTAATAGTCTGGGTTATGCTTACAGACTCGTCTTTAAACATTTCTACTTGTTGGCCTTCAATAAACAGTTGTAATGTCTGCACTATCTTATATTGTTTATTTTGTCAAACGCATAGTCAAACTCTACAGTGTATTGTATAAGCTGGTCATTGAGACTAGTCTTAAATTGTAGACTTGACGTTTTAGGGATCACTGGTAATGTCTGGCTGTTTTCTAATATCCAGCACTGCTCTGTCTGTAGTAACTGCTCAATAACACTATTAAGGTCTTCTTTTATAAAGTCAGTGTTTAGTACAAAACTTTCTTTGGCCATACTGTTGTATGTTTGCCTGGCGTGCTTTGCTACTGTGTAGGATCCTGTCGCATTAAGCATATTTGTCTTATACTCTTCTTTTGTGACATTCATTGTGTCTGTACGCTTCATAGTAAACCACATATCCTGAAACGCACCAAACTTGTTTACAAACGTAATTTTAAAAGCTGTGTACTTTGGGACGCAGAAACGGTTTATAGTAAATACGTCGCTGCCTATTGTTTTGGTTTGCTGTGTCGCTGTGACTGCGTTGTAAGTGAAACCGTCTGTAGAGAATGTAGGTATTTTTCCAGCAGTGTTGTCTGGCAAGTAAACTTGTAAATTGCTTTGAGCCTTTGGTGTACCAGTCACTATAACATTCGAGCCTTCTTCGTAATACGTATAACCGTCAACTCCGTAAAAACTTGTAACTGCTGGCGACCCTACTGTTGAGCCTCCACCGTCTACAGCGTCGTAGTATGTGATTGTAAAGTCTACGTCTATTGAGTAGCTAGAGTATGTACCAGAAAACGCAAGCTCTAGGTAGTCTCTACATAGTTCGCTAATTTCAAAAAAGCCCTCATTGTTACTGTCCAGGTTTATAGATAGTGTGTACCTATCTGTACCGTCTATGTTTAGTACGCCCACTGCGCTAAGAGCTGTAGCTCTGCTAGCTTCTATTGTTATAGGGCTACGTAAGTATCTTTTATCCGCCATATTTAATGTTTATGTTTGGTACGCCTTTTAGCTCGTGTTCAATTATGTCTGTGCCGTCTTTAGTAAAAGCCTCGCCTAGTTTCTTGTAAGTAGGTTTCTTGTATGCTGTCTGTGCGTCTCTAAAAAAGTAACTGGCCTTTATACCAGTATACCAAACGCTTCTAGATATTAAATAGACTAAAGACTTTCTAGGTATAAATCTACCCTTCTCGTCTCTGACTTCAAACGTACCTCTTTGTAGTACCCATTCATTAATGCCTTTACGCAAACCTTTTTTACCACGTCCAGTACCAAACTGGTAAGGGCTATTAGGTGCTTTGTTGTATCTGACCTTTGAGCCTTTAGGCATAGCTTGTGGGTCATTACCTTGTACCCCTAAGTCTACAAACTTACCGTAGTCTTCGCCATAGAAAACTATTCTGGGCTGGTCTGTCTTTTGCTGTGTTACTTTATAGTGAAGACTGTTTGATAGCTTACCAGTATTGTCTTTGTCTTTTGTCGTTAAGTTTCTTTTGGCTTTCTCTACTACTTTATGTCCGTAGTTTTCTAGCTCCTTAATTATATTCTTTAGCATTTGTAAATATCATTTTTAACACTGATAACAAACGTAAAAGCCCAGCCAGCTAATTGACCCTCGAAGCGATCAAAAAAGACCTCGCAAGTAACGTCGCCGTCCATTTGAAAACCGTCTTGATGTAGAGTGCCATTCATAAACTTTTGTGTCAGTCTATTGCCTACTGCTAGCATAGTATTTAAAATCTGGTGTTCACTACTGTTACTTTCAAAAACGTCTTTTACTTCTCCTTTATATATGTCTACGCTGTCCATACATAACACCGTAAAGTTGAGGTCTACTGTCTGGTCTGTAAGTGTAGCTCCGTTTACTAATATGTGGCCTAAAGGAAAAATAGTTTGTTTAGCTAGATCTATTTCGCTTAGGTCGCCGTATGTTACAGTGTTTATGTCTGGGTCGTCTAGTAGTGTGTCTTTGATTATGTCTAATACTAGATAAAAAGCTCTTGCACCTATATTGCTCATTTGTTAAATTTATTTTTGTAGTGTAATGTCTCTACTTCGTCTTTTTCTTTTTCGTACATTAAAAATGTTAAACAGTAGTGTAGGTTTTGTTTTGTCACTGCGTCCAGGTTTAATACGTTGCCTTTTGCTAATTTGTGTATCGATGTGTACCACCCCCACTTTTTGTTAAAGTTTGTGTTTGCGTCAAAGCCTCCATCTGTAGACTCGGCACTTGTCCAGAGTCCAGAGTAAGATTCAGCAAGTCCGTCTCTAAATTGTAAAAAAAAACAATAGCAGAAACGGCTACACTAGCTGGCATATTTAACATAGCGTCGTACCAGTTGTCGCCTTTATACTCTTCTATTTCGTATTTGTGTTTATACTTTCTTACTATAGGTCTATACAAGACTGCCATAGCTTTATGCATATTGTCCCAGTCTGTAATGTTATTCTCTATGTCTACAAACTCGCCAAACGTAAGGTCGTTTAAATCTGTAACCATACCAAACTCTGTTGATCCTAGTTTAAATTTATTAATGAGGCTAGGCTTCTCTGCTAGAGCTTCATTTAGTTTACCTACAACTCTATTTATGTCGCCTACTTTAAACTTTATAGCCTCGCTGTAAGGTACTCCACAAAAGATCTCTAGCATTTTTAAGGCTGCGTAGTCTTCTGTGTAGTCGTCTGCATTTTCAAAAGTCTTAACAAACTTCTGGTAATGCTTTAAAGGTATATCGTGTAAAGACGTGGGGACTAGTAAATCTAGCTTCATAATGTACGTTTTATATATAACGTACAAAACTAGAATTTAACTCATAAAAAAACCGCCCTATTTCTAGAGCGGTGTTAACCAAGTGTAATGAAAAAAATCTACTCTACTTCAATTCTTTAAAGTAGTCTTTTAGAGTACCGTTGTCTAGCATATAGTCTTTACTAAACAGAAAGTCAAAGTACTCTTTTTTGTTGACCCACTTGTCGGAGTCTGGTTTTTTATATAGTCTCATTTTTATTTTTAAAATTAAGGCGTGAATTTACTTTTTACGTCTTTGCTGGCACGCCTTTTACCTTAGACGACTATATTTCGTTTAGCTACGGTTTTCGGTCTTACATTGTTGCGTTACAGTGGTGTCTTGTTTCGTACACTTGTCCGACTTATCTTTTTGCCTACTTGCGACAATACAAATATAGTAAAAATGTTAATAACTACCAAATTTCTTTAACGTATAGCGTATCTACCGAAGTTGGGTCTACTTAGTTTAGTAAATATACTGTACCGTACAGCGTCGGCGGTGTGGTCGTTTTGTGGGACTGGTTTATTAAGTAGTACGCCGTTTTTGTCTTCTACCCACTTATAGTTTCTAAACTCTTTTAGTGTGTTTGTGCTGTCGCTTGTTATGTGTAGTTTATGTCTCTTTAGTATGTCGATCCCAGCGAGTATACTGTCTTTGCCCTTAAGAGTCGGTTTTATATTCCAGCGTCCCATTCTACGTATAAAGTCGATGGATTTCGGTTCGGCGGAGTCGGCAAAAATTTCGTCTCTAGGGTCAAAGCCTATGTCTAGAAGTTTATTGTGTATGTCTTCGTTTGTCATAGCATACTCGTAAAACAGCTCTTTTATATAAAGGTTGTCGCCAGACTTGTAAGTAATTACACAGCAGCTCGGATCATTTACATAGCCAAAGTCTAGGCCAGCCGCTATTAGCTTTGCGTCTTGTGGTATTTCTGTAACCTCTGTAAAGTTAAATATAGTTGCTCTGTTTCTACCTACTTGACCTAGACCATATATACGCCAGTAGTCTTCGTCTGTTTCTCTAAGGCGTTCTATTTCTGCAATAAGCTCTGGCTCTAGAAATGGATTGTTTTTGTATGTAGTGATGTAAAAGTCTGCGTCTTCTCTAGTCTTTACTTTTGTGTATATCCAGCTATACTCGTCACTAGGGTTGTAGTCTAGAATTATTGTAGGGCTTGTGTCGCTAGCTGTACGAAACAATATCTGATTGTATTGCTCGTAGCTAAATTCGTTTGCCTCGTTAAGAAACGCCAGGTCTCGCTTTCTACCTTTTAATCTACTAGGCTGGTCTACAGAAATAAACTCAAATAAGTTGCCGTTTAGCTTGTACTCGCTATTGCTTTTATTGTGGTCTGCTTCTACGTAAAGATCGTATTTGTTTAGAATGTCGAAAAAGTCACGCATAACCGTAGCCCGAAGAGCTGGGTATGTTACTCTAAATATAGAAACGGTTTTACCAGTATTGTTTTCTGCATAGTAGAATATAAGCCATAGAAGTATGTTATAAGTCTTGCCAGAGCGTGTACCGCCTTGCTCTATAACTATTTTCTTGTCAGTCTTTTTTAAGTGAGACCAGACTACGTTTGTATCTATGTGCACTACTCAATAACTTTAACTGTGAATTTTTTAGTCTCTGGCATAGCAATTTCTTGTTTGTCATAGTAGCCTCTATGTTTGGCCTTGCTCTTTAGATAAAAAATTATAGCAGCTATATTATTGTTTTTTATTTGCTCGTATAGTTTGCTTTCTACGAAGTCTATTGCACTTTCTTGTATGTCTTGTACAGCCTGTGCGTATTTTGGGTCTTCTTTTAACCACTTGTAGTGTACAGATCTAGATATTTTAGCACTAGTGCAGCTATGTAATACTATGCCTAAGTTGTACTCTAAGGCCTCTAGCATTTTTTGTTTCTGGTCTGTATTGTCGTATGGCATATCTATATAACGTAAAAAAACTGTTTTTTGCTACTCGATAATTTCTTGCATTATTGAGCGAAACTTTGAAAGTTGGTTTCTAGTCTTTAGTTTGTCTACTAGTTCGTAAGCGTTTTGGTATTGTGCCTTGCTTAACTCTGTGCCTATAATTTTAGCAAAGTGTTGTCTATATTCTGGCTTACGTCTGCAAACGTCTTTCCAGAGCTTAGAGCTGTGTATTATAGTAGCGTGGTGTCTATACAGCCCTTGCTTTCTGTAGTGATCTACAATTTTAAATAATGTAGACTTGCACTTCTCACGCATTATATAGTCAAACAAACAGCGAGCGTCTACTATTTCTTGCTTCTTGCATTTCTGGTATATATTAATACCAGTCAAATTAATTACTAGGTCTGCTATCCTTTTGTGAGTTGTCATTGTATAGTTTTTCAGTTAGTATGAAAAGTTTTGCTACAGTCCGCTCTAGGCGTTCTATTCTTTGTATTATTGTGTGTTTTTTAGGTTTCATTGTGTATTGTTTTTTACTCTTTCGTCAAATTTCTTGCAAGTCTCGCACTGCTCATCACATTTAGCATAGCAAAACGAGTTGTCTAAACAAGTCCAGCTATTTGCCTCTTTGTCCGTCTTCATAACCCTTTAAATAGCTAATCATTGAAAAAACTACGGCTACAGCTACGCAGACTAGCAAACCCTCTAAGTCCATAAAATAGATCATATTGTACCAGTAATAGTGTAGTCGTTAAGGTCAAACTCTTCTACAAAGAATGTCTTGTATAGTTTTATGGCTCGCTCTACTTCTTTTTTGCCATACTCGTAAAAGTCTTTGCTTACATTCCAGACACCTATGTCTAGTGTGTTTTTAGATATACACAAAAACGTAAAGTCTTTGTAGTCACAGCCAAAGATTTCACAGTACAGATATACTTGTAAATAATACCGAAAACGGTATGCACTCTTGTCAAAGTTTTGTACGTCTACAGTGGTTTTCAAATCGACTAGACCACCCTTGTTTTTAAGTATGTCTGCTTTGCCTCTAAACGGCATACCAAATATGTCTTCGTGTATACCAGGCACTTCTGTTTTAGAGTCGCTTAATAGACTTATAGCTTGTGGGTTTTTTAGTAGTGCGTCTACAAGTCTTTCAGTTTCGTCTTTTTCTGTCTGTGTAAATACTTGTCCGTACTCTTCTACTGCTAGTTTATAGGCCTTAGTGTTTTTACTCTTAACTGGTATAAACTTTAGCTTGTCGTATTTTTCGGGTTCTAAGACTGCGGTATGTAGGAGCCACCCAGATCGTAACGCAGCAGTTTGCTCGTTGCCGTACTTATTAATATAGTAGTAGGACTTTGGACTGTCTAGTAATAATTTTAAACTAGAGCTGCTTAAAGCTAGTTTATTGAGCTCGCCGTAGTAAAAGTTGTCGTCTACCATTTTGTCTAGGAGCTTGTCTTTGTCCCAGTGGTTACCGTCAAGTAATTTAACTGTCTGCATATTTCTGGTATATTGAGTGTTTTTTTGAGAATTTAGTTAAGTCTTCGGCTTTCTTTATGGCCTCTTCTTCGTTGTCTGCAATTACGTCGATGTACTTAATGTCGTACATATCGTACCGCCAAGTATACTGCCAGTACTCTACTTCATATTTAGGCATTTTCTATATTATTTAGTTTGTCTTCTGCTCTTCTCGCACGCTCTACAGCTCTTAGCTTTGCAGATCTAAACTTGCTTAACTGCTCGTCGTAGACCCTCTGGCGTTGCTGCATTTGCGTAACGTATACGCTTATATTAGTAAAAGCGGTGTAAAGTCTCTGCATATCCTTAGTAGGCTTCTGCGAGTACCAGTCTTGTATAATCTTACTGGCTAATTCAAAATCTGCGTAGAATTTGTACTCTTCTACGTCTAAAACATTGTTGTCATTTTTATACATAGCGTAAATTTATAAAAACTATGTGAATAAAAACAAATGTTTGTTAAAAATTATCTGTATACATATATGCTAAACTGGCCTTACTTTCTGGCAAAAGGTATACTTTCGTCTCTTTTTTGTTACTGTCCCAGTATGTCGTAGCTGGCATTTTAAGTGTGCTTTGCTCTAGGTTTTCAATACTGTCTAACCAGAACAAGTAATTGCCTTTAGGATCAAAGACGTAATAGAGTTTGACTGCGTCTTCTAGCTCCATTAATTTGTCGTATTTGTATTTTTCTATGACCTTTGTCTCGTAGTATTTGTTTCTAAACTTCATTTCTACTACGCACTTCTTGCCTTTAGGCGTATAGCCTATAGCGTCGTAAGGTAGCATACTGTCGCCAGTGTGCGTAAGACTCCAGCCGTCTATATTTAAAAACGCTATGACAGCCTCTTCGTATTTATGCGTTTGCTCTAGCTTCATAAATTTTATTTACGTCGTCTATAAAACGCTGTATTTTTTTCTTGTTACAGCTACACGGTATAAAAAATGTATGTTTATAGTAGTCTGCGTGCATTTGTGCTATACGCTTTAACTCGTCGTATGTAATTCGAGTTGACGTATTTTTTCTAAACTCTGTCCAGAAATTAAAGTCTTTGTCTGTCATTTTCTTTTGATTGTTAAGTTGTCTAGTTTGTCACGTCTACGATCACAGCCACAAGACTCGTAGCCTAGAATATCTATGACTATTTTTTCTACCAGCCACTTTATACCAGTAGCTTTAAATATCCTCTCTAGAAATGTCCCTATTTTCATATTCTCGTTTGATTTGTTTTTTTATAATCTTTATGGTGTTTCTAAGTGACCAGTATGTTATTTTGCTGTCTCTACTTAGCTTTGCAATTTTCTTGCCTTCTATAAAGACTTCTTCAAATATCCGTCTAAGGTAGTAAATTTGCATTTTGTCTTTTGTAAACTCGTTTATAAAGGAGTCGTCTTTAATTAATTCTAGAAAGTCTGGGTGCTCTAGCCACTCTGTTATAGTTTTATGTTTGTCAAAGATATTAGGGTCTTCTATGTATGGCTCGACTTCTCTGCTTTCTAGACTATCTAAACTAGTGAAGCGTATTTTTTTCTCTTCACGTTTAAGATCGTAAACCAGGTTGCGTAGAGTCAGAAATATAAAGTAGTAATTTACTTCGCCGTTTTCGTATAGTATGCTTTTACCGTTGTCTATGTGTTTTAAACAACGTATGTACATTTCGCTAACTATGTCTTTTGCTGTTTCTTGGTTTACGCCAAAGGTTTTTACTATGTCTACCCACGTCTGGTGTTTGTTGTAAATTTGGTTTATAGTGTCCATTGCTGGACATTAAGCTACAAATTTTTAAAATGGTGCGTTAAGGCTTTTTATTTTTTTTACTACGCTTTCATTGTTAATAGAGTACCCTACATTGTTAATTAAAGCACGCAGCATAATAGGATAGTCTAAGCTCGTAGGTCGACCCCCAGACTCTATAGACTTTTGTTTTACGCAGTGAAGTTGAGTATACATAAATTCTGTAGGGTGTTGTATAAACCTATGTACTACTAAGAATTGGTCACTACGGTTGACCCACTTCGAGCCAGACTCCATTGATGACGCACTAGGTACAACTGGAAAACCAGCGTATTGATGTCCGTCTCTATACTTTTGTCTAGCTGCTTCTGTGTTTGCGTGTCCGCACAGCCATAGACTTATTCTAAACTTTTGACAGAATATACGAAACTTTGTAGCTGCCTCGTAGTCGTACTCGTGTGCACCTAAGTCTTTTAGTTTGCTGGATCTTACTAGTGAGTTGTAAGGATCTATAAAAAAACCGTCGTACTTAAAACCTGTTCTAGTTTTTTCTGCAGCCTCTAGTAAACTTTCGTAGTCGTATGTTTTGGTATTGTCCATAAACAGAAAGTGCGTCTTAATAAAGCTAAGTGCGTTTGTGAAGTCTTTAGGTATAATTTTATGCAAAGGCTCTTCTAGTAAATTCTCGCAAAGTTTCTTTATTAATTCAAAAGGCTCGTTTTCGCTGGAGTACACTAGCCATTTTGTTTTATGTCTTATACTGTAGCAAAGCATTAAAAATAAGACTAGTGATGTCTTACCTACGTTTGCGTGTCCAAGTATTACTGTAAGGCCTTTTTTAAGGCGTATGTGTTCGTCTATTTCTGGTATGTCAAGTTTTAAAGCCTCTTTGTAGTTACCTTGTTGTATGTCTACTAGGGTCTTGACTTCTTTATTAAAATCTATATACATTTGGTTAGTTGCTAAAAAAAGGGCTAGAATGTACTAGCCCTCGAATATATTAAAAAAAACTTGATTAAAACGGTAAGCCGTCTTCTTCTCGGTCTGGCATTTGAGCTGCAGCCGTTACTGGCTCTGGCTCGTCTTTTATTTCTGTGTATCTAGCGTAATACTTGCTAGGATCCTTAGAAGAGCTAAGAATGTCAAAAGACATAAAGCCATTGTTTTTCTCAATTTGTGGTTTGTGCGCTTTTAGAAAGTCTACAAACTCTGTAGCTTTTATATGTAGCTTAGTAATAACCCAGTCATATTTAGGCTCGCTTTTAGCTACTACGCTATTGACGTATTTGTGTTCGTATTTTTTATTCATTTGTAACCCAGTTAAACATTAATTGTGCTGTCTTTAGTAAGTCGTCTGGTGTAGTACTACTTTGAGCGTGAAACTCTGCAGCAGCTTTTATACAAGTCTGTCTTACTATAAGGTTGTCTTTACTACCAGTGTAGTTTTTTTGTGTTTGGTCTTGTAATAGTTTTGCGTTTTTATACTCTTCGTTACTAACTTCGTAAGAAATTTCTTCTCCGATGTTTCGCTTAAAAGTGCCCTTTGCAAAAAATGTGTATTGCAAGCCGTCTGCAAAAGTAACTTTATACTTCTGTAGACCATTCCATTGACCGTCTGGGTCTATATGCGTAATTTTACCAGTCTTCATATATTGTGTGTTTTAAATAAAAAGGTTTTGCTCAATAAGTTTGTTATTGACTTCTAGTTGAGCTTCTAGAAATTCTAATTTCTGTTTTAGCCTAAAGATTTCGTGTTCTAAGGCCTCTATACGTGCAGTTTTTAAATCCATAATTAGTATTTTGTTGTAAAGCTAGTAAAAAAAATGTTAATAAAAAAAAGGGTCTAGTAAAAAAAACTAAACCCCTTCTAATAAAAATGACTAACTATGTATAATAGAGTCGTCAAATATACTTAAAGTTTCTCTATTTGCTCATTAAAATACTCTATTTTTTCTAGTAATTCTGCGTCTGTGTGTTTTACTATTTCTCGGCTTTGTTGAAGTAGCTCTGCAGCTTTGTCGTAACCAAACTCTTTGTTCAAATTCTGTGAGAATATATAAGCCTGGCCATAACGCCCTACATTGCACCCATAGCACTGGGGTCTGCAGTTGTCTTCTGACCATCTCAAAGCTCTAGAGGCTCTAGAAATAAAATGTCCGTTTTGTATACCTTCGCCTCGCCAGTATGCTTTTTTGTCACAAGTGTAGCATTTAACATATCCCTGTCTGTCTGCGTATTTTCTACGAATGTACTCACTAAACACTGTGTCTAGTTTCTTGACTATGTTTTTTCTAGTGAGCTTTCTTGCCATTTAGCACTGGTTTACTAGCAGCTTTCTACCTAAAGGCTCGTCTATGCTTTTTATAGCACGGTATATAAAACGACTGTCTTTTCTAGTGTTTTCTCTGTCTGTTTTTGTCGAGTCTTTACCTAAGTTTGTGTAGGCTGTTGCGTCTATTTCTAATAGTGCGTCAATTTTGCGTTTGTCGCTCCACGTCTTGTAACCTACGATTTTTAAAACTCTGTCTTGTAATTCCATACTGTAAAAATAAAACTAAAAAAATTAAATTAAAATTTGGTTATATAAATAAAAATGTGTTTTTTACTAGACTACGTACTAGTCTATACTTATACTAGTATCTATATATACTACTCTATATACTAGTCTATTACGTACTAGTCTATACATACTAGTCTATTTGCCTTGTCCTCTATATTTTTTCTGGTAATTCTTACTAGTCTTTAATTTACTAGTCTTTGATTTGGCGTGTACGCCTGGTCTTTTAACTCGCTTACGCTCAATGTGTATAAACCCTTTAGCCTTTGCCATTACTAATTGCTTTGTATTTTTCTACGCCTCTAGATCCAAAATATGCTAGCATTGCAGTTATAGTAGAAGACTTTAGTAATTCTATCCACTCTGCACCTACAGTAAACTCGATGTTTGCACTGTCTAGTATCGCTATTAAAGTAGTCATAAAAATTAAGTATAGTAACACTAAAGGCCGTACATTACGAGCAAGCCAGCTACTACTACTTAAATCCGCTTGCCACCTAGCAGTAACGCTTTCTAGCTCCAGTTTGTCCATTTCGAGCATTTTAAGAGCTCTTTCCTTGTCTAGTGGACTCAATGTATTATCCTTACTAATTAAGCCCTTTAAAACGCCTAAAAAGCCGTTGTCTGGCAATACTTCGCCTAAGCCATTAAATAAACCCTTCTCGCCTATAAGAAACGAGCCTACCTTAGTGTCTTTAAATTTACGTTTTTTACTCATTCCAGCGTAATTGAAATTGTACTATAAACAAATATAAATTTGCCTCGTGATAGTTATAGTTTGGTTTTGGTGCGTAGTAGCTACCACCAACTATAAAGCTAGTCGGTATAAGAGAAATAATACTAAAATCCATTTAACAAAGGTTACAAAATATACAAAGTTCGCACATACTAAAATCTATTACTTATATTTTCGTACTCTAGGCGTGCATCAAAGCTAGGACACGCTTTCTCGCTAAAGTCTCTGTGTCCGTAGATCGTACCGCCGTAAGTGTCTTTTAACTGACAAATCAAGTCTACTAGAGAGTCTTTTTGCTCGTCTGTTCTAGTGTCTAACCACTCGCCGTTTTTTCCAGTACCCCCAGCGTAAGCAACTCCTATACTGTCCCAGTTATGGCCTTTAGTATGGGCTCCAGACTGTTCTATGGGTCTACCCTCTTCTACAGTGCCGTCTGTGCGTACTAAGAAATGATAGCCTACGTCTCGCCACCCTCGCTCGTTTACGTGCCACTCACGTACAGTCTCTATTGAAACGTCGCCAGGTGTAGCTGTGCAGTGTACTATTATTTTTTTTATTTTTCGCATTGTTTGTACTCGAAGTTTTGCCCAGTTACAGACAGTTTGCTTATTACGTCGCTTTGTAAACTACGTAACATTTTTTCTATATTCTCTTTTTCTTCGACTAATTGTTTAACTTTAGTCTCTAGACTTTGGCTTTTAGCCTGTAACTCGGCAACCTCTTCTGGGTTTTTGCCTATGAATGTATATATAACTACGCTTAAAGATCCTACCAGCATACCAACTATAACTTTAAAAATGTCGTTATTAGTTTCTGGTATTTCATAAAACGCTAAAAACAATAACAAGGCCATTACTAGGAAAAAAATTATCCCAGCACCTATATAGCCTCGCAAGTCTTTGTCTTTAGTCATTCTTGTTTCTAAGTTCCCACCACTTTTGTATTGTGTAACCGATAGTCACTAAAAGCAGTGTAATCTTTAAAGTGTCTTCAACAGCGTTTAGACTGCTAATTGTCATAGCAGACAAGTTAATTGCATATATTTTCATAGAGCTAGTGTCCATTACAAAATTTGTTTAAGAGCCTTTACAAACGCTTGCTTACCGAATTGCAGTTGCTCTAAGTTAAACTGTGAGCTACCAATTTTGCGGTCTAAGTCTGCGATGTGGTTTACATACGCTTTTTGCTCGTCTGTAAGCTCTTCGTAAAAATACTCTTGTTCGTCAATTACTATCGGGGTCTTTTCTTTTTTTCCCATTGTGTTAAAATTTATTAATTATTAATTTGTGCCTTGAGCGAGTTTACCTCTGCTCTTAGCTCTTTTATAGCTCCTACCAATAGCGGTACGAGTTTACTTTGGTCTATGCCTTGATATACGTCTCTTGTACCCATTACAGCCTCTT
>WLWH01000999.1_pt1 | contig 20625 bp, 28 predicted proteins | sample 6712741 | NCBI WGS metagenome assembly WLWH01 (sample SAMN12718694, study PRJNA515312) | sponge metagenome | isolation source: marine sponge | host: Mycale hentscheli | place: New Zealand: South Island, Marlborough, Capsize Point | collected 2003-05-01
AGAATTTGCCGAGCTCTTTACCGTGGTCTTTAGCAACTTCCGCACGGACGCTAAAGTCCTGCTGGAAAGGGCCGATGAGGGATTCGTTAGCACGGGCCAAGATGACCGTGTCAACAGTAACCGATGTACGGCCGTAGTTCTGCGGGTGAGCTGCAGGACGGACACCTGGTGTTACTTTTTGCAGGTCGGTGCGAGAAGCACGACGAACAATTTTCGTGTCAGTTCCAGTGATGCTCGAAACGGGTACGAAACGACGCATCTGCGAAAGCATTGTGAACTGGCTGTCAACCATGCCGTTGAACTCTTCAATAAGTTCACTGCGGGCAAGGTCCGACAGGTGGTTTGATGATGTTGGGATATTCACGCCGGACATATTAGTTCCTTTGAGGCTGTGTCTAGTTAAGGTAGTTTGTATATATCCTATACTAGGAATTTATGTTTAGGATATATACAGCTTGTTAGATTCCGGATTTCTTACCGGCTGCGCGGCGCGCTTTTAGGTCTGCAAGAGCTGCGGGTGTAGCGATGTTACGCTTGTTCAGAATAAGAAGCTGACGCCCGTATTCAGAGTGGCTTATACCGTCTACGCGGCCCTTGGCACCAGCAGATGCGTCACCAACGATTTCAGTAGCAGCCAAGCTCTTAGTCTTTGGGTCAGCATTGTACTTTCCGACAAGGTCCTGTACAGCAAGCCTAGCCTGAAGTCCGCCTTGGTCGATAAGGGCACTGTATTCTTCAGCTTGCTTTGCAGGTAGGCTGTTAACCCAAGGAAGCATTGTCTCCCAGTTCTCTTTGGAACCAGCGGCTTCATGAACGGCTGCAACTTGGGCAGCCTGTGCGTTGGCCTGTGCAGTGACGAAGTTATTAACTCCAGCCATGATCAATGTAGCCCGCGCCTTGCCGACTTTCTCTACAAGAGCGTCACGGTCAATCTCTTCTGGTTTACCCGCCTGAATGGCGTCATACATAAGAGACTTGGCTTGATCAGGATCAACCCCACCATCATTAAGAAGGCGGAGTACCGAGTCACCAACCTCCGACCCGGTCGTGCCCCATAAACTCTCGTCGAATTTAGGAGATTCTTCTTTGGCTTCTCCTGCTTCGGGGGCTTCGGCTGCAGGAGCTTCAGCGGGGGCCGCAGTAGGAGCTTCAGCAACCGGTGCTTTATCAGCAGGTGCTTCGGGAGAAGGTACTGCAGGTGCAGGGTTGGCTTTAGGGGCCTCAACAACAGGCTTTACCGGTACTTCAACGGCTGCCGGCTCGACAGCGGGTGTTTTTTTAGACGGCATTGTATTTTCCTTAGTCATTGAACTAACCTTGTGTTGGACGGCTTGCCGCTGTAGCGGCTGCCTGATGCGCCATTAGGTCTTGTTGCTGCTTCTGTTCAGCCTGTTGCTTAGCTTGTAGCTGCTCCTGCGTGAGGAGAAAGCGAGTAAAGTCTAGGCCACGTTGGTCGAATAAGAACTCTGCGATACCGCTGATGTCCATCTGACCCCGTACGTCTTCCGGGACTTGGTCAAGGAGCTGAAGGTCGCTGATCGCCAAACGGAACGAATCAAGTTGTCCTTCTCTAGAAAGGCTCTCTGTTCCGGTCGTGATAACAACGTCGAAGTCCTTGCTTAGCTCTTCGCTGTAGTCTGCGATGTCTATCTGCTGAAGAAGCCATTCGGCTTCCCGGCGCTGCCACGTTAGTGCGAGCTTGCTGTATAGACCGCCAAAGGCACTCTCAAGTTCACGCGTAAATGACCGGATTTCTGCGGCTGTAACGCGCTCTGCGTCACGGACACTGCCAGATCCCAAAAGGAATATCTGTGACAGCTGTCTCTCCCATGTACCAATCTGTTCGATTAGTACAGAAAGCTCGGCACGGTGCCGGAATTCTACTGGGTTGATATCGCCTTCTTGACCTGCGTGATACGTACCACGTGCGGAGCGGTTAAGCTCTTCGATGTTTATACCGCTTCCCGGGTTAACCAAGAACTTGATGTCAGCTGCGATACCGATAAGGTCAATAACAGCCTCTGTGGTAACGTCGATGTTGTGGAACAGGACGGTGTGATCTTCAACGAGACCCCGAGGGTATGTTTCGTCTCTACCTAGGTTCCAGTTAATGTCAAACACTGGTAAAGTTACATCAGTGTATGTGTCGAGTGTGTCGACCATTATGTGTTTTTCAACGCTTTGTACACCAGCCCAAACGCCTTCCGAAACTCTTTCGTAGTACGTGTAGACAGTAACCTTTCCGTCAGAGGTGTACTTCTCTGGTGAGTAATCGTTGATGAAGTTTTGCATGCTCGGGACAAGTGTGCTGAACTTCTTGACGTCACGAAGACAAACAGAAGTAAGGACGCCGCGGGTGTCGCGGGTCACAGCGTAGTCCTTGATGCCGTAAACGGTACGCTTGTTATCTGCGAAGCGTCGAATAATACAGCCACCGGTGATGATGGCGTGCTTAACGGCTTCAATAGCAATAGGGCGGTAGGACGTCAAGTCAAACTCACGCATGGCGTCGGTGACAACGGCGTTGGTGAGCTTAGAAAGCTGTCCTAGTGCTTTGGCCGTAGCCTGACCGTCATCGCCGGTTGCACCTAGCTCCGCGCCAATGGCCCGCTTAAACGCGGGTGTAGGGGGCATGCTAAAGAATGGTCGGTCACCCGGGAACATAACGTCTACGACGCGGTTAGCCAGGTGGTTAACTACCCGTGCGCCCATAGCGACGTTTGACCGGATAGTTTCGTGTTGTTTTGTGTTGTCTTCTGGGCTGATGTAAGGAATTGTCCAGAGTGCATATTGCTCGCAGCGGTTTTCGAGGTCGTTCTTTTCCGTCTGCATCTGTCCCCAAGTTGAGGGAAGGTCGAGCTCGGCGAGTTCTTCTAGGCGCTGTTCAATAGGCATTACCGTAGTCCTACTGCGCCAGACGCGCCTAAACCGCCGACGTTACCTAGGGGGTTTGCCGCGCCTCTATTTCGAGCCGCACGTTTTTTACGACGGCCTTCTTCTTCTACGTTCTCGGCGCCAAGTTCAATCTCCGCTCCTGTGTCCTCGCGGGTCTCTCTAAGAGCGGAAGCTGCTTTGGCTGCTTCCTCTTGTGAGCGGATACGTGCTCTTTGGGCCTTTGCGGCCTGAGCCGAGGTTACGACCTGGCCTACGCCAGCCGCTGCCGAGAGACCGATAGCTAGTGATGATAATGCTGCCATCAAATTTCTCCTAATGTTTTTGACCACGTTACTTGAAAGGGGTTATAACCGAAGCGGGTGAGTATTTTATCCGCTTTGGGGTTTTTAGATAGGGTTGTCATGTTTATTTCTTCACAACCCATTTCCTTGGAAACTTTTTCGAACTCTCTTAGAAGGGCTAGTCCGCTGCGGTCCTTAGCGTACCATCCCAATTCCATCATTGTCCTGCCAAATAGGCACAGGTGCTCAACCGGTGTACCAGCAATGAATCCGTTCTTTGTGAACAGGACTATACCACTGGTGAGACACAGGTCTACCATATCGTTTACAACAGAGGTGTCTGCGTTGTTCGAGTACGCTTCTGCGAACTCGAGCGCTAGGCGCATTACGTGCTCTTTGTGCTCTTCATTGCCGTTAACGGCTGTTTCAATATGTATCATCTAGCATCCTTATAGCGTCTCCGACATCTATGTGTCCTAGGTCAATACTGAACTCTTTACATAGAAGTCTAGCCATGTCCTGTTTAGCTGTCTCATAGCCAACGTCAAATAGTGTGGATTCCGAGTGTAGGGGTTTAGATTTACACTGCCACAGTAAAGCGCGCAAGGTTTTACGGTCCATAAGTATGGAGCCATCATGTGCGTGTATCGCCACAGTCTTCTCCTTTGGAGTTATCTGGGTGATTCTCTAGTGTTCTAATACTAGGCTTTAAGGAATCACCCAAAGAAGTAAGGGCTTTCTAGAACCTCGTTCAGGTCGAATCCCATATGCTCTGGGGGAGCGGGGATGTCTATGCCGTGCTTTTCAGTTAGCTGGTCATACAGGTCTTTAAGGATATTGTTTTCTGTATGTAGCTTAACGAACTGCTCACGAATAATACCATGCCAGTCCTGAACATTACAGGCGTGGACACCGAAGTCATCGTGGATTATAGCGAACGAATCTATGCCCTTGTCTAGGCCAGCGTTGACGCACATTAACATATGCGTTGCGTCTATGCTGTGTACTATGTTAGGAGAGCTTCCCTGGCGCTGTTTACGTACGTCTAGGCCTTCTAGTGGGGTCGTGATGGTAACACGCATCCTAGAGCCACCTACGCGGTGACAGATTTGAATCCGCTCCTGTCTGGGAGAAGCTTGGTACATGGGGAACCCAAGAGGTGTCTTGTAAGACAGAGGGGCGTCTTCTTTAGCTAGTTCACCAGCAATAGTTTGTAGCCAGACCATTGCCTCACGCGCCGCAACTACCACTTCGCTAATGCTATCCCACATCAGGGAGCTTAGGTAAATGCAGTGACGGAACCCGGTGTTGTTCGGGAAGAACTGGCTTTCGTGTCCAGTATACCAAGAGAACAGGCCAGATGTACAGGTTTGTTGGCTGGACCCATAAGGCAACGTCATGACGGGGCGCTTACTTGCTGCCCGCGGTATATTATCGTGGCCGTGTGCGCTTATGAACTTGATCCAGTTCTCAGCGGCGGTTTCCCCGCCAGAATCTGCATCCCTTAGTTTTTGGGTGCATACGTCCGCAACATCCTGGTATATATCTGCCGGAGCGTCGCTAGGGGATAAGTTAACTGAGCGTGCGCCTACTGGGTCGCCCAGCATGGCAGAGAAGTGCTGAAGGCCGTTACACGCGCCGTCAAGCGCGATTGGCAGGTGACTAATGTGATCTTCGCCGTTATTAACGTAGCTTGCGTACTCGAAGCAGAATGCTAGGAACTGATACGGTTTGTCGGCGTTGCCCCATAGGTCGCGATTAGACAGCGGGTCTTCTGCAGCGGCCAAGATCAAAGTGTGGTTTTCTACAACCCAGTCTACCCGGGCGTCAAAAGAAACCTTGTCGAAGCCGAACTTGTTGGCGCCATGAACCTTGAGCCAGTAAGCGCCGGTATCCCCAAGGGGCTTACCGTCTGCAAACTCTAGACAACCCTTGCTTACGTCGGCACCTTGTGGGTTAATTCCTGAGGTTGTGCAGTATGCACGTCCCCGGAAGTCCAGCTGGTATACGAAGTAAAAACGATTATGGTCCTTCAGCATGTTTCCGATACGCATGGCGCGCGAAACGCCAAGAACAAGACCTTGTCTTTCTCTCTCTTTTGTGTGAAGCTCACGTGCTGTGTTGCGCCAGTCGTTAAAAGCACCCACGAGGTGTTCAGGGATTTCCTTCGTTCCAGTAGGAACGGGTGACGGCGGTATTTCGTACGGCTGGGATGACGGCATACCAACCGTAAGGCCATTTTCCCAGACTTGTTGTAGGGTTTCCAGAATACGCGTATTAATGCGCCAAGGGGTAGACTGCATGCCGTTTACGCCACGCATAACCTCTTTGAGGTCCGCGTTTACTACCATGTCCATCTGAGCACGTCCGGCAGCACCGTGTCTGAATTTAATCAGTGGTGTTATTTGCCGCAGCTTAGGGAGAATGTATCCGCCGGAAGTGAACCCGGTCCATTCGTCCGGTTTAATCAGCATTGGCATACGGTCCGGAAGCATGGCTGCAGTAGCCTCATCGCTACGTTTAATCCAGTCGTGTACTTCGGGATTAGCCTTAAGAACGATTCGGCTTCTTTTAGCACCCTCACGTACTGTATCTTTGTAAACCAAGTCCGAGGCGTCCAGTGCCAAGGTAAGAACAATCATGCCTACGCTAGCCCGCATTTCATGTGACCAACTCCGCCACTCTATGTTAGCCTTACGCATAGAGTGATTAAGAACCCGGTGGCGGTGTCTATAACTCTCTGAGTTACGTCTATCTAGGTCGCGTTGTAGCTGGTCGAATAGCTCTTTGTTAGCGATCTCAAACTCGGTATAACGAAGCTCGTCTTCTATCTGGCCCCCTACTGCAAATGCTGCAGACGCTACAGTAATCTCCGAGTGTACTGCAGAGATCAGAGAGGTTAGTGCCATTAAAGCCAGCTTATCGGCGTCCACTGCACTTATGACGGGTGTATACTTGGTGCGCCGCCGGCCGCCGGGAGAGTTCCCTGCGCAGTAGTGCGAGATATATTCAGATACCTGTGTTAAGTAATTTTTAAGAAGGCGCGCACCAGAGCTAGTACCAGTGTAGTCTTCACGCTCCTTTGCTTTTTCTTCTTGTCTACGAAAACGCTCAAGACCATAGTTGATCATTGATCGTTCCCAGTTCAACTCGTCTTGAATATGATCCATGCTTTTACTTCTCAAGTTTTAGCGACACCCGCCTTGTTCGGGCACGCTTGTTGCGCGCGAGTCGTTTTTCTTCGTCCGTTTTAAACGTGGGGTGCATAAACGGCGTCTGCGGTTCTTGATGCTTTGTCAGATACTCAACTAGGCTTGTAAGCCACTCTAGCTGACTGCCTGAGCGCTTACACATGTTAGTAACTGTTCTGACCTTTCCTTCCCCGCGGTTGCAGTTCCTGCACAGAACAGCCCGAATAGCTCCGGAGACGTGATCGTGGTCAAGACATGCATCTGAGGCTTTCATAGTTTGGCCACATAAAGCGCATTTTCTGCCTTGGTTGATAAGAAGCTTGGTTCGTACCAAGGCGACTTCAGATGTTTTTAAGCGTTTCATTTGACAATCCTACGAACCCAGTTTTTTACGTCGTTTAGGTCGCCTGGCGTCCGCTGCATCCACAGTAGCTGAGCCTCGGACCAGAAGACGTCTTGCCACGAAACAGGTTCACCAGTTTTCCAGTGTACGTATTCGTTTGCCTTGTAAGCTTCCATGCAGATACGCAAGCAATCCTTGTCGTTCTCTGCGTCCCGTAACAGTGCATATGCCAACACGGGGCCACATGCTCTAAGCTTATCATCTACAGGCGCTTTAGGACAACCTCTGATGTTATCTGCTGTGTCGCCCATGAGAAGCTGGAACCAGAAGAACTTTGTTCCGTATCCCCATGGTTTCTTTTTGACTGCGCCGCTCTTAGAATTACTGACTAGCATGTCAATGTATCCGAACGTGTCATCTGTTCCGTATAGAACCTCGCCAGAATCCCAGTCCATGTGAAGGCCGGGACACATACGAAGGTCTTTATCTTTTGTTACTATGACGCACAGGTCAGGAGTACCGGCGTAGTGGTTTTTCCATGCAGCCTCTGCCATACCGTCGTCAGCCTCTGCGACCTTCCACGCGATACCTTTTACGGTATCTGTGTCTAGTGCGGCCATATAAGAACGTACAGCCTCAAGGTGGACTGGTTTATCCTTGGAAGAACGTTGGCCTTGGTATTCACGTTGTATGGCTACCGAGTAACGGCCGCCTTTGTCTGATCCCTTAGGCGTCATATGCAACACAGCGAACTCTGCCCCCGCCTGCCTGCGCCTGTCTTCGATCATAACGCCCGTTCGGTAAATAATTCCCTCAAGGTCCGTGTCTTCGTCAGGACGTTCATACGACGTCATATACGCAAGGAAGTCGGCGTCAATATGGGCCGTGCGCCCCGTTACCATGTCGGGGTACACATGGTCGTATTCCTCACCGGGGAGCGCGGCGTCCATGGCCGCTGCCTTAATGGACTCTAGTGTTAGGGTCATATTAATACTCCTTTGCGGCGCGTGGGTGGGCCGCTGTGGCCCACCCCGGGGCTATTAAAGCCCAAGCTCGTCGAACTCGTCGACGTCTTTTGTTACTTCTTCTGCTTCCTCGACCAAGGCAGGTGCTTCCGACAGTTCTTCGCCGATGGCGTCGACGCCGTTAAGCATGGCTTCAATCGGAGAGCCTGCGAAGTTTTTAGCACCGAGGATAGTGTTCTGCAAGAAGTTACGCGAGAACGTTTTCGTTTCTCCGTTTACTTCGCGCGTGTACTCACCTTCGATAAAGATCGATCCCCAGAGCTCTGGAGTGGGGTTGTCCCACAGGAACAGTTGGAAGCAATTAACCGCCTCGCGAACGGCCAAGGGGCGCACTTCGCCGGTGTCTTCCCCGTCCTCGTCCAGTACTGGTGCAACAGGTGCGCCGACCGAGGACCACTCGATGTTGTCAAAGATGCGGTAGTCTTTACGCTGTGCGTCCGTTTTTGCAGACTTGAGGCGCTCTTCGTATTTCTCTGCATCACATTTTTTGATGGTGATGTATTCACCGCTTTCGTCTTTGGTGCGCCATACAACGGACACTAACCATGATTTAGTTCCGATCAGCTGTGCGGTGTGGGTGATAGTGTTGTCGCCACCACGAAGCATATTAAACAGCTTAAAGAAGCCTGCCTTTGGGTGGTAGGACAACTTTCTTGTGACAGACCTCATAGGTACAGAAATCTTTCCGTCTTCCCCTTCGGTGACAGTACGTTTTCCGAGGAACTCAAAGGTCAGGCGGGCCTGAAGCTCATCTGGCTTTTGCTTGCCTTGATACATACCGCCTTCTTGCATTCCTAGCTCTACGTAAGAGATCAGGCGGATTGGGTGGCGGCCCATGGGGATTCGAAGAGGGGTGAAGGAACCGCCGCTAGCGGCAGGAACGGACTGGTCAACAACGCCTTTTGAGTCAAGGGCTGCTGCGATATCGTTAGTACTCAGGGACATAGGATTTTTCCTTAGTGAAAGTCGAATGAGATGACTTCTTCTGCATCATTAACGGCTTGGTGTCCAAACAGATCAGTGAGTTCTTTCCGGCCTACGGAAGATATTTCTCCCGTATCCCAGTTAGATACTTTAGCAGTATTAGTGGTTATTGTTGGTACGTTCACATATCGCCCGCCGCGGTAGGCATCATCCGAGATGGACTCCCAGGTTAGTTCGTAGTCAGTAATTTCAAACTCCATTGTAGTCTCCAGTTTAGTTGACAGCGTGAAGGTTGTTCATATTTCTACCCTTCTCGAAGTCAACGGGAAAGGGAACCGTGATGTTCATTCCATAGGTGTCGTTGTAGTATTGCGGAATGCTTTCCATTACTTCTTTTAGATCCTTGGCCATTTGTGCGGCCAGGTCATCAGAGGCACAGTCGGCCCAGATACTATCGTGCACGGTGTTTATTAGGACTGCCTGCGGGTCATACATACCGTTACCATAAAAGTCCTTGGTAATCATATGCCGAATGGCAAGACCCACAACACACTGTACGAACTCGCCCCCATACCCTTGAACAGGGTAGTTACGGATTTCCGGTGGGCTAAACGTATCAACTACGCCTCGCCGTTTAAGGAACTCTGGGGCGTCGTATGAGCGCCAGGAGTACCTAGTTCCGGTAGGTCCGACGTGGTACCCGCGACGATACACGCCGTAACTACCGTTGTCTCGAATGGCCCGTATGGGATGGGAAGTTGAAACGATGTCTTCTTCGACGCGCTTGTAGTAGGACTCCACTTCGGGGTACATGGCCTCTTCAAACTTAATCAGATCTTCAACCTCTTCAATGTCCATACCGGTAGATTCAGAAATGGTCTTGGCGCCGGCATGGTAAGCACGTTGGAACGAGAATATTTTGGCTTGTTGCCGGTAGACCTTCCACTCCTTATACTTAGGACTGTTTTCGTTCTTACACCAATCTAGGGCTTCCTCATACGTGCAACCACGTGATGTTGCAACGCGCTTACAGTGGAAGTCTATGCGGTTCCTAAGGTCGGAACATAGGTTCTTGTCGCCCGTTAGGACGCCCTGCACGACAACTTCTAGCTGGCTGTAGTCTGCCTCAACAACCGCTCCGTCATGGAAACGGCTGCTGAACATTTGTTTAACATCAGATTTGTCTCCTCGAGGAAGGTTCTGAAGGTTAGGGTCTGATGAAGACAACCGCCCAGTTACTGTGTTAGTGTGGTTAAGCTTGTGGTGTATTAGCGTGGTCTTGGGGTCAACACAGGTAAGCATGCCTTTCAACTTACCGGACTTGGGGTCACGGACAACCAGGTAGGTGCCGATCTCTTTAGTCAGTGCCGAGAACCTGCCAAGAACTTCGAGGAACGGTACACCTCCCCGGAGGGTCAGTGCGTCCACGATGTCCGAGCCGGTCCCGTATTGGGGGTTACCGCGCGCGTCCGTCAATGATCCTTGCCATTTGGGGTTAGGCTTGGTGTAGCCTTTGAAGTCGAAGACGAGGTCCTCATAACGAGTTTTGTAATCACCCTTAACTGTAACATTCTTGGTCTTGATATCACCCAAGCGCTTACCGCCTTTATAGGTATCAGGAACCATGCTGTCGTCCCAGTCTTTGGGGCTGATAGGTGCGCCGTTAACAAGGGTCCATTTCTCGACCTCGTTCTTACGTGCCCAGCTTCCGTCCTTATCCTTGTAGCGAAGCTGTTTCTTATACCTTATGGCGCCGCCGAAGATCAGTGCAGACTTATGTGCGTTAGAGTTCCAGTTGAACGTTAGCTCGGGTGGTAGCTCCGGGATAAAGCTGTGCAGCTCTTTCGTGGCAACCTCTAGAGCAGCCTTCTGCTTAGCCAGATATTCTTTGGCGAACTTAGTGTCTACGTTAAGTCCGTAGAACTCCATGAACGTAGTGCCAAGAAGACCGTCCATGCGGTCCTCTATAACCTGCGTCATGCCCATATCTTCTGCACGTTTAATTTGGTCGAGGTAGATTTCTTCCGTCTTTCCGATGTCACCTCCGTTGCGGCCTTCTTCTACTGTACCGACCAAGTAATCGATCAAAAGGTCTTTCGGGATATCCGGCGTATTGATACCGTCTTCCCACATGGCCTTGATGATGTCGATCTTTGGCTCACCTCCTAAGGCAGTAATCATGTCGTTCATTGAACACATATGCCATTTAGGGTGCTGCGCCCTAAGTAGGTACTCTACGTACTGGCAGCAGTAAATCTTTCCGCCGCGCTTAAGGAAACGCTCCAAGTCCGTATTAGTCCTAGACAGCTCCCATAGGATATCGAACTTCACGTTTACTCCAACAAGAACGTCGACGTTGTCTGGTATCGACGTGAAGCTACTCCGGGACGTTGTCTCGTTCATGTAGCGGTAGGACGCGTGAGCGTCCCCCTCTATCTTCCAGCCCTCTGCAACGACATAGTTTTCGTCGATAAACGGATTGGCCTTACGCTTGTAGCGTTTGGCCGTAGTGGTTTCTAGATCGAAGATCATGTAGGTCACAGCTATGCCCCTTTAATTGCTTGATCCACCGAGCCAATTCTTCGATGTCGGCAGTTACGCCGTTGGCGAACTGGTACATTACGTCCCAGCGGTCAGTAGTGCCATCCAGAAGGATGTAACCCATCTTATCTTGACCTAAATGGTACCCGAGCTCAAGGTGGCCGCTTTTTCCGGCGGGGAGCGCCAATACCATAATCGGGCACTGGTCGATGTAATATTTATCGAACTCGTATACATTCCGGGACGCGGGCGCCTGCAGCGCCTGCCTGTAAGTTAAACCCTTGCTCTGGTAGTACATCTTCCAGTGGTCGTCAGCTTCCGGCCCAGCGGAGTACCAGTCCGAGAACACCCGGAGACCTGTCTCCTTCTCCAAAAGCTTGTGTATTTCCATAATGTCTGGGTTCCGTAAAGAACCAGCGAGATAGATATCGTACATGTCGATTACCTTTCGGAGAATTTAATACTGCAACCAGATTGTTTCTCAGTCTGAACGTCGTAACTCGCTTGTTTCTCGATACGTAACTGAAGTAGTGCTAAAGCGCGCCACGCTAGTGCAGCGTAGTCGTCAACCTTATCGTGCTCCAGGGCATCCATGAAGTGACGAAGCATGCTGTCACCGTGGTTCGTGCTTATTGAACGGTCCCAGAACATTTTGTCCTGCCCGTACTGCTTTGCGCCCTCGTAGCTACGGTTGGAAACGGCAGCCAGCGCGTCGGGGAAGTACCGGAAAAGACCCCGGTCAAGGGGGTACGTTTTCCTTTCATAAGGATCGGTTGGCAGTGCCATGTCGTGCTTCCTTGTTATAGTAGGTGTTCCACAGCGTCATAAGCTTAATCTTCTCCGGGTGCCTGTGCACCCAAAGTCCCGTGTATGGCGTGAAGTTGGATCTGAAGAACCTATCCAACCGTTTGTTACCGGTGTCGATGGATAAGTCTACCAAGAGTGACTCCCTGTCAAACTCTGCGTCCGACATGACACTGTCATTCAGGCGTTCGTACACCAAAGCGGCGACGGACAGCCTAATACGCCGGCGTATCTCTATCTCCCGTCGCGACGGCACGTAGCTCACGTGATGTGACCGAGCTGGATTACCAGGCTGTCGAAGATAGGCGTACGCCGGTCGTCAGCGCGCTCGACGTATGCGAACATGACCTGCGCGGGGTAACCGTCGTAACCGGCGATACCAGAGTAGTCAGAGCCGATGCGATCGTCACCGAAGAACGCTCCGTTGACAACCAGCTGGTCGTTGTTGAAGCGGCACACGTTATGTTTGTCGCCCATGCGGAACAGGTGGATGTACTCCTTAACCTGGTTGGTCCGGCTAGCTACGTGCTTACGCATAGATGCAGCAGAGGTAGCGACACCCACGCCATGTTCGTACAGAACCTTGGCGCCGTAGATGTCGTGGACGTGGTGTGATCCTTCGGGGATGAAGAAGTTAGAACGGATACCATAAGCTTCCGTCAGCATACGCACTGAGTGGTACAATGGCCAAGACAGATGCTCACGACCCGGCATAAACATGTTAAGACCGTGGCCGTCGTGGTCGTGGTTACCGGTGACCATGACAACGTCCAGCTCTGTGTTGAACTTAGCCAGCTGCTTAATAACGCGGTTGAACAGAATGTCGATAGACATTTCTATCTGCTGTGCCGTGCCGATGTCGCAGCCACGTCCGGAGTTCGCGTGCTTTTTGTCGCTCTCTATAACGTCACCAAGAACGGCCAGGATGATCTTCTCGATCTCGTAACCTTGGTGCTGGTAAGAGAAGATGCGGTTCATCGCTACTTCAATCCACTCGTCGACGCGCCTTACAGCGATTTGGCTGTCGTAACCGTCCATGAGCTTACCAAGTTGAAGGTCCGAGAACAGTAGTTCTATAGTGATCTTCTTGCCGCCGGTTACCTTCGGTATAAAGGTGGCCTTGTTGTTAAACTCCATAGAGCTGATGACTTGCGAGATACTGGTCAGAACTTCCGACTTAGATATCGCTGCGTCCGTCAGGTTACGAAGGTCTCGGCGAAGCGCGCTGTTGTTGTTCTGTTGCAGACGTAGCTTTCGAGAAATCTCGAAGTTATCCATACAGTCCTGCACAGGTTCGTCTTCCCCAGTGTTAACCCACGTTTGTAGGTTCTGCCGCGTAACGCGGCTGTTATCTGGGAATTCCTTGCTCATAGTGCGGGCCGCCTCCGTGAGGTTACCTCCCATGGCGGCGACGTACTCACCGATCTGATCGGCGGTCCACTCTGATCTTTTACCCACCGGTGTTACTCCTGTGTGAATTCTGTTGAGTCGATGTAGCGTGCTATCTCTGGACGGAACTGCACCGTGGCCCGAGGGTCACCGCGCTCGCCTTCCCGGCGTAGCTTGTTCTTCGGTAGGCTCAGGTAGCGGAAGGCCTGCAAAGTCGGGTCTGGAGATACGCCAATCATTAGCTGGAAGTCGGCCGTTCCCTGCTTACCCGATTTACTGTCCTTCAACATCCCAAGTGCGGGGAACATCTCTCCTTCCCCGTCTGCAGAAATTTGAGAAGTAGCAAGGCCGATGTGGTTATGCTTAACCGCGCACTCGCGCGCCCACTTATACATTTCCTCTAAGGCGAGGTCAGGCCTGGCCAGGTGGCCAAAGCCTTTGATGTTGTCAAGCATGTCGTAAATAACAACCTCGGCGTCGTGCGCCTCGATTATGCTCTCTACGCGGGGTGCGGACATACCGTGTATGTCGATCACCCTGATCTTGTCTCTACGGCCCATAATTTTATCGTACGCAGGCTCAAGCTTTCCCGCCTGGTTAAGTGACACCATCTGAGATCGTGTAAGGTCTAACGCGGCCTGGTAGATACGGGGCACGATACGACGCCCTACTGACTCGTTGTTGAGCCACACGACATTTCTGTGCGCGGGTATCTGAGTGGCTATGTGTGTAACCTCTGAGGCGATAAACGATGTTTTCCCAGTATCTGGGCGCCCGGCAATGATGCCGAAATCCCCTGCACGGAGTCCGCGCATTGCTTTACGAAGACAGGATAGGCGCCAGTTATAGCCGCCCTCATCGTCGTCTTCCTTTAGGATTGTACCAACTCCTTCGTCGACCCAATCAGCCTGGGATTTACCTGCGTTCTTTTTGAACGTGTCCAATACGCGCGCCATCTCGAAGCCGATATTTTCAACCTCTCCATCGGCGTACTTATCGTTGATCTTGGTCACCTCGTTGGACATAATAGCATTCGCTATTTCCGTCTCTAGGGCGGCCTCTTCTGATTCTGTGACCTCGCCCCGGGCGGCAGCCTTAATGGCTACCATACGGGCCGCTAAGGACTCCTCCTGCACGGCTGCGTTCCAAGATGCCATCCGGGGGATGAACATCTGCCAATCGATCGACTCATGCTCCGGGAACATCGTGTAGTACCGATCAAAGTCGGATAGAATCTTGTACGTGCCCTCCGTAACGATGGACCGGTCCAACTGACGGAAGTACTTCGAGTGCTTCTTACGGTGCTTTAGGAGTCTCAGCATCGAGACGTCAAAGCTGTAGATGCTCATTGATTGCCTCCAGGTCCAGGAGTTTCGGGTCGCGCTCCGAATAAACCGAGCGGGCGTTAATTCCAACGGCGCTAAGTTGTCTTAGCATTTTACGGCGGGCATCCTTCCCAGCCGCGTCCGAGTCCATCCATACGACAACGTCGTCGTATGGTGATTCGGCTATCTCCGCGATAGGTGCGTCCATCAAGTTCGTTCCAAGTAAACTGAACGCTGCGGTGCCCGTCTTGGCGATGCGACAAGCGCTCATGATGTCCTCTGTAAGGACTACAGTGCCGTTGTTCCCACGTTTTTTGAGATCTGTTCGGAACATGGGCCGAGGCCCAGACCAGATCTGGTTGAGGTATTTGGGCTTGACGAAAGGCTCGACACTTCGTGCCTGAACACCTGCGAGAATATTTCGTCGGTTATACACTGGAAGAACCACTCGTCGAAGCTCTGGAGACCAACCGATTTTGTGCTCTTGGATATCATGATAGTTTAATCCTGATTTGCTGAGCCACAGAAGGCCCGGTACGGGTATGTTAGGGGTGAAGTCCTGGGGCAGAGTAGGCTCAGTGGCCTCGAAGGCTTGAGCCGCTCTGCGGAGCGCTATACGCTCCTGCGGCGTCATTGCGGGTGCACTTACCGAATCTGCCTCCTTGCAGCGGAAGCACAGACGGACGTAGCGATTTCCCTTGTTCGTGATTGAACAGGTCTTTTTGCCGCCACAGGAATGGCAATTTACCCGCATGGAGTGCGACACGGGAAGTTCTTTGGCAAGTTCAGCCCAGTCCATGTCTCCCTCCCTACTTTAGGTCGTGCGCTGCCAACGTTTAAACTGCTTGGAAGTGCTCTTCGAAGTACTCCGAGTCGCAGATCAAGACGTCGTCAGCGAACAATACCGCGTAATCGCCTACCTCAGCGAAGAGCGTATCTTCTCCGTCAAACGTGAGCTTAAAGGTCCCAGCATTCTCTGTTGGCGCGACCTCCGCGCGGGTAAGGAAAGAAAGCGCCACTATGTCCTCAGGGGCGGATGTGACTTTAACGAATAAGGTGGCCTTTTTGGTAACGCATTTTTCGATGTACATGACTCGTTTCCTTAGATTACTGTTACGAATGCGCGTGACCCTTGAAGGGACAGCATTGTATCGGCTGGGGTTGTAGGCGCAATGCCCGCTACGGAGAGGCCGCACGTTGGCGCAGGTTCTCTTAGCTCTTCGATCGATATAGTATCGGCCTGTTCGAGTACGTCTTCAGGATAGCACCCGAACAGTTCGTCATAAAGAGCGATCTCGTCCTCAACGCTGATGTCGTTTTGCTCGTCGCAGAGCTCGAGATCAAGATCGAGCGCCCAGAGAGTTTCATTATTAGTGTCCATTTTTCTACCTCCCTGTTGGGTTACTATTTGCACTCTGTGCGCCAGAAGTAGGCTTCACGGGCGCGGCGCTTAGTGAGTCCTCGGAGACGTCTACTACCGGCTCTGTCCCATCTCATTAGTTGTTCAGGAACAGCACGGTAGTTTCCATCGTTAAGAAGCCGCACAAGTGTCGATCGTCCCGCAGCCCCTAGTCCTACGTTAAAGGACCACGAGGTCAGAACTGACCTCTGGCATCGTGACAGGGGGACGGTAACGATTTTACCGACACCATCCCAGAAAACTTGTATGTCCTCGGCGAAGACTTCAGCCGCTCGCGCATACGACCACCTGTCCCCCGCCTGGAAGGGGTGGCGTCCGGTTCTATTAGTGTGACCAACCCCTATAGTTAACACGCCCACACTGTCGCGATAGGCCCGTAACGACGTACCTTCACTGCGCTTAATGTGTTGGTACAGGGCGTCCGTCAGAGGGGTTCCGTGGGACTGCTTTGAGTTTGTAGCAGATGCTACGCACGATACGGCTATGATAAATGCGAATAGAATCGGCACCGCTGTACGTACTGCCTTAGGAGAGTATGCCATATCGTCCTCGTGTCTTGTTTATAATTTCAGGTGGCTGTTAGGTCGCCACGGAGAGGTCCATGATGCACCAAACCCCGAACCGCAAGTTGAGTACAAAGACGTACACCCGGTCCGCAAGAGTTACGATTATGTTCGGATCATACGACAGTACCTCATGGCCTCCTTTTGACAGGAAGTACGCCAAGTGGTCAGGCTGCATGCACTTTACTGCTTCCATAGGTAGTCCCTCCTTTATTTTATTCCTCTAAGAGTTTAACCCCCCGCTGACCTGGATGTCGGCGCTTCCAAAGACCTCGGTGTTTCCGGAGACTTTGGAGTACCCGTAGACCCAAGTGCTACCGGAGACCCGGGCGTACCCATAGACCCGGGCGTAATCGTATACCTTGGCGTACTTAGATACCCTGGCGTCCTCGTAAACCTTGGCGTAATCGTAGACCCAGGTGCTACCGTATACCCTAGCGTCTCCGTAGACCCTAGCGTAATCCAAGACCCTGGCGTAATTGGAGACCCTAGAGTTACCGTAAACCCTAGCGTTACCGTAAACCCAAGAGTCATCACAAACCTCGGCATTGCCGTAGACACAAGATTCCCCGCAGACCCACGCGTCATCGTAGACCCTGGCATCATCGTAGACACAAGCTTCCCCGTAGACCCATGCGCTGCCCGCATGATCCAGGTTTTTCTCTTTCTCCACGTAACCGCCAAGATCACCTTTGGTGATATCTCCGAAGTCCCTTACGGCTTTGATACGGTACACTATCGTACCGTCCACTACCTTTGTGTCATTCGTCATTACGAATTTCAGCGTCATTACTCTATTCCTTTATTTTAAGCACGCCTCTAACGCGCTTTCAACGTGGTCGTTCGATAGAACCTGTCCGGCAAAAAGAACGTACCCTTGCGTTTCCCCTTGCACAACGTGCAGGCGAACTTCTGGAGCCTCGTCCAGGCCGAACTTGTTTTTTAACAGGTTCGCCGCGTTGCGTGCGGTTCTTTTCCGGATGAATACTGCGGGTGAGTCGTCTTTCATGACGGAGGTTCCTTGTTTATACTGCGTTACGGTTTAGTGCTAGTAAGGCGCGAACCTACGGGAATCAAAGTGCGCGACTAACAAGCACTAAAGCTTGCGACCGGATGTTTCACCTCGTATCGAGATTTACTTACCGGTCCGTCCGCTCTCCGAGATGCACGCATGCAAATCCTCCACGGGCCCTGACTACACAGGTTTCTTAAGATGCTTCCGGCTGCTGCCCTAGGGCTTGCCTGTCTGCGATGTTTAGAACTTAGTGCGTACCGCTGTACTTGTCAAGAACTATTTGATCTTTATTTTAGTTTTATTTCAGCCTTTATACAGCGTGTACACGCCCCATGCGACGAAGATACCCATGAAGGTGAGCTCTTGTACGGCCGGAGGCACCATTACGGCGAATCCTATCAATCCTACGAATGCTGTGTTCTCTGACATGGTAAGGCTCCCGCTGTGTGTCGAAATAAGACGGATACGGGTTAGGTATCCGTCGTTGGGTTACTTCTTGTTTAGGGCTTCTTTGATAGTCCCTTTAAGCTTCTTAAATACAACAATTGGCCAGATGGCACCGCTACGTACGGCAGACCCGATGTTACGGCCTTGCACGAACGTACAGATCGCTACTAGGGCTGCGCCTGGTATGTATAAATCGAACATTATGTTAATCATTACGTTTATCCTTTGTGTTACTTGTTACTTGCCCGTGAGGACCGTGATCAGTACGAATACTATACTGGCGCATGCTGTGAGCACAATGAAGGGCCAGAGGATTTGAATAACCATGATCGTCATGTAAATACTGAACGAGACGAATACGGTGAACAAGGCTGCCGCTACGAAGTACTGTATAAGGGTTCCCATGTTCTTTCTCCATTTGTGTATTACTATGTGTTTGTGTTGTGTTGAACTATACCTAGGGCATATTATTCGGTATGTCAACACTTATCTTAAACTTTTTTATCTTTATAGCTCATGTAATACTATATATGTATATATACTTGTTTAACTTCTATCTTACGGATACAGAGTATCCTTCGATAGTATATCGAGTACTTACGTACTGAAGACAGATACGGTATGCATACAGTGCATAGCTCTGTTGATGATACGCATAGCTCATACGTACGTACGTACACGTGTATGAGTATGTATATCTATACCAGGCATTAAGCATCAGGTGCTTCTTATCTTATACAAGGCTTTAAGCACTTGAGCCTTATTTCATGCATGTTCGTGTATGTTCGTATGTACACTGTACTGTAAATGATAGCTGTGGCGCAAAAGATAGATAGCTCGCACGTGAGCCACCTTTGTACCATGTGTACCCTGTGTTTACCCCTCAGAGGCTCTGTAGAGCTCACTGAGAGGCATTGGCACCGTATGGGTGTGTGGTGTACCCCATGTACGAGTCTGCTGTGTACGAGGCTTGTAGAGGCTGCACGCACAAGGTTGGATATATACACTAGGTACACCTGTGTGTGCATTTCTAGGGGGCCATGGGGGAAGTAATGAGGCGGGATTGTATAGATGCCCGCTCACAAAAATATATCATTTTTTACGAAGTTTATAATTTTCCTCAGTACGTGTACTAAAGAACGGCTCCAACTTTGGATCGCGGGGTTGTTCAGATACTTTGACAGCTACTTTGTCAGCGCCTTTGCCTTTGCATTTGAACACGGACTTGAAGGCTCTGCGTGCACCACGGAATATCTCACTAGGCGACGGGATAACGAAGCCAGCGAACAGCAGTAACAGCGCTAGAAGCCACTTATCGGTCTCGTTTACTGTAATTTTTTCTACTTTTTCGGTACGGACGCTCGTAGCTCCCGATGATTGCTCGATGGTTTCCACTGTTTCCGCTTTAACTGTCTGTTCAGTTAAGGTAGTTTGGCCGATCGTCTGTGAGTTCGTCTTACCGGCCTGTACGTTCGCGGCTACATTAGGGCCGCCGCCTCCGGTTAAAAGGCTCAGAGGGGATAATCCGCAGCCACTAACAAGCAAAGTACAGGTGATTAGTACTACACGAAGCATTATTGTACTCCTAAGCTGTAGGGTGGGCAGGAGCCCTGTACAGGCCCCAGCATACGCAGCATACCCAGACCACCCTAGAGGCCGTGTATGGCGCTCTGAGGCGGTCTGGGGCTGTACTCGGTACTAATTCTACTCGTTACTAACCTCTTTAGGCCTAAATAATCTTAGGCTTGTACGATGTACGTGTTGCCGTCGGAAACGACGTCTACTTCGATCGAAATACGTGCACCTTCGGTGCCGGCAGTAGCCGATGCGGGGGTCTGAACCCAAATGTTGCGGCCGTTAGCAACTGCAGTGCTCGCAGACACCGTACGGTTGTCGAAGATAACGTTCAGCGGTGTACCGGCTGTAACTGCAACGCCTGCACTACCGGAAGTTCCCGGATCAGCGGCGCCAGAAGCAATACGAGTAGCCGTTCCAGTACGGATAACGACGCTAGAAACGTCTTGTCCGGCCAGAACTCCGCCAGTGGCGAACAGGTTGTGCCAATCTACGGCATTAGTCGAAGAAGCGACGGAGGTGTAGAATTTAGCCATAATATTTTCCTTTTATAGGGGTGGTTTAGTTAGGTTGATAAGGTTAGAGTCAAGGTCGTGATATTAAGGTGACCCGGCTCGTTCAGTTATCACTGGTCCGAACTGCGAGCCAGCAGTACGAATCATCGTTTCCATCAAGGCGGTAAATGTGACCGCGAACCCAGGCGCCTTCTGGTAGACCCGAGAGGCATGTGCCTACGGAATCAGCAAAGCCGTGACCAAAGCGGCCACGCTCGTCACCTACGTTACTAATTCCGACCCAACCAGAGCTTAAGCTGTTAGGATTATCGGCGATGTTCATCTGGAACTGTACCCCATAATAGCACGGGGTACTGACGAACGACTTAAAGT
>WLWH01001000.1_pt1 | contig 20606 bp, 18 predicted proteins | sample 6712741 | NCBI WGS metagenome assembly WLWH01 (sample SAMN12718694, study PRJNA515312) | sponge metagenome | isolation source: marine sponge | host: Mycale hentscheli | place: New Zealand: South Island, Marlborough, Capsize Point | collected 2003-05-01
GACGCAGTTCTGACCTTAGCATTCTCTTCTGCCTTTCTCATGCAGTCGTACTGCAGTCTAGAAAAAGCAGCCTCAGCCAATCCATGGTCAGACTCGTCACGTGCTGTGAATATCCGCACTCCGCTTTCCGGGTCATGGAGCGTGGTTAGTGTAGTAGGCTCACCTAGGCTTAGGTTAAAGCGCTGCTTTACTATGAACTTACCTTGGTACGGGTCACTCTTTAAACATACGATTGGTGCACCATCTAAGTTTACTGATACAGCTACTAGTCCCTCTTGCATTAATTTTTCTGCGTTTGTCATGATAATTGAATTTGTGACCCACATGGAGTCTGATTGATTGAATGATGCGGTGAATCCGCTTGTCGTTTGACACTCCAAAGATACGCTTAGTCTGACCATATTTCCAAAGTATTTCCAAAGGCCTAGTGTTAGCGGGCAATGCCGAGTCTAGCCCCGGGATAGGTTTGTTCCAATTGAGTTTAAAGTTTAGAGGGGTATTGTTCAACGAGTCTGAACGAGATAGAATTTTATGTGCCTATATATATATGTATAGAGCAGTACATCAAAAACCTGAAACATTTGAGTGTAAATGGCTGATAATCAAGGGGTTGGGTCATGGATTGCGTTTTGGTATTGTATCGCTATCGTCCTATATTATATATAATCCCCCACCTCTATATTTCTGAGACATTTAACCAATTCCCTCTATATATGTGGTGCTTTTTGTACCTATTGATTTTCTACCTAAAACAATAACGTTTTTACGAATCTGTGTACTGATCTGGAAATAACAACTTTTACTTAAAGTGATGCTTTAAGTGTTGACTTTATCAAAAAAAAGCTGTAACTTTGCCTAGTACTACAGATGCTGTGAACGGAGGAAGAGTTGTTGTACTCTCCTCTAATAAGGAAATCTTTTATTCTTTACAGATTCTAAGGATTTCTTTTTAATGTTATCTAAGTCAAAGTAGCTGTATACGGGCATATTGTATCTATGCTGTTCTAGAGTTAAAGTGAAGCTTTAGGTCTCCATCTCAACTTACTGGTATTCAAATAGTTGTTATCTTTGCGATATGACAAGCATTATCATATTACTAGGGATCGTATCATTATACGCTATGGCACACAAGATACTGAGTACAGACTTTAACGTACCAGATGAATTTGCCTGTGGATCTGATGAGGTATGCTACTGTGATAAGGCACCTGACTGCAAGAAGAATGGCAAGTAAGACATCAGAATACTACAAGAATAATCCTGAGGCTGCAGAGAAGCGGAGACGCTGGCAGAGAAAGGAGAATAAGAAGAAGAGTAAGAAGCTGTATAGAGCATTTCTCTTGCGTAAGAATCGTGAGGCGGGAACTGATGGAAATGGAGATGGTATGGATTACGATCACACAGAGAAGAAGTTCATGACCGCTAAAAGAAATAGGAGTAAGAAATGAAACTAAAGAAGAACGGAAATAACGACCCTGTCAAACCCGTAAAGAAGGAACAGCCTAAACCTGTTCAGAGCGGTTTGGTTACCAAGGCGGTAAGGCAGTTAATTCCTGACATAGTTCCTGCTCCTGCGAAGCAACTCATAGCTAGCACCGTTACAAGGGACAATAAGTTCGGTTGGGGTGATATGTCTCCAAGTATGCAAGTGGAGTTAGCTAAGTCTGTTATTCATGCTCGTACACGTACAGGTAAGAATAATGGAGGTACTGAATACCGAGACTATGGTGAGCGACTAGAGAGAGACATCAATAGACTGGAGGTCAGTGGTGTTGATGCATTGCTCGGTTCATTCTTATCACCAGACTTCAAGGCGGCTACTACGGTTGGTCGAGTATCCTACGACTACGATCCAAAGACAGACACTTACTCAGTGTATGACTCTTACGACTTCAACAAGGTGGGAGAATCAAATACAGCATACGGGAAGATTCGTGAAGCTGCAGGTGAGATAGGTATCCAGGAAGGAGCGCCTAACCTTATTGCAACATTCAAGGGATCAGAATATATGGATAAAGAGGAATCGCCATTATCATATGGCAAACTAACGGACTTTACAGACGAAACATTTAACGCTATAAAAAATCTTTTCAAATGAGCGAATTCGGAGATGCCTTTAAGAAGGCAAGACAATCAGGTCAATCGACCTTTGAATACAATGGCAAGAAGTACGGTACACGTCTTGCTAGCGAGAGCAAAGAGGCTCATGCTAAGTACTTAAGTTCTAAGTCTGGAGGCAGCACTGCTGCACCTAAGGCTGTGAAAAAAGAAGAGACGGTAAGCCTACCTGCTAAGAAAGCACCATCAGTGGTAGCTGAAAAGAAAGCGGCACCTGCACCTCAGAAGGAAGCGCCAAAGAGAACCTCAGGGGTTTCTGAGACTCGCAAGAACGAGGACTTCATCAAAGGGATGAAGGAGGAAGCTACTGCAAAGCAAGCAACACGTGATCAGGCTAAGAAGTCAAGCGAAGAGACTAAGAAGTTTGTACCTAACAAGCCTAAGGCTGTGGTAAAGGAAGACATGCGTGAGGGCTACAAGAAAGAACGTAGCGCACCTGGACGCAAGGAGTCTGCAAAGGACTACGAGCGCTTCAAGGCTATGAAGGGCTATGCTGAAGAAAACAAGAAGGTACGTGGTGTAGCTAAGAAATACGGATCTATCCTTGATCGTGCAGCCAAGCTCTTCAAGAAGGGCGGTAAAATGTACTGATGAAAGCAAAGAAGACTAAAGTAATGGTAAAGGCCCCTGACGGATATCACTGGATGTTCCAAGGGGGTCGCTATTACCTTATGCCTCATGAGGGTAAGTTTGTTCCACACAAGGGTGCGTCCCTAGAAGCAGGATTTAAAGTGAAGTCGGCACATTAATCTGTTCCTCACCTTCTAATTTCCTGTAGTATCGTTGTACCAGAAGCCTGGCCTTCTGTGTGATAGCGTACCTCACTCTATAGGTCATCTTACTTTCCCTAAACATAGCGTCCTCATACGTAGAAGGGGACAGCTTATCGTAGTATTTATATACATACCCATCCTTCATCATAGGGTATATTATCCTCTCACCAATCTTCTTCTTGCTGTAGAAGTAATCTTCAGACGCACGGTCCAGAGTAAAGAACTTGTAGTCGTAAAAGAAGATCAGGAAGTTCATCTGAGACTCATTGACCTCATAGTGTGTGGACATATCCCTCATCACTAGTCTGTTGTATTTCAGGTAGGTACGCCCGATCTTATCAGAATCTTCTTTCATGAAGTCCCGAAACATACCTTTTCTGGAGCGCTTCGCCATTTTTATTAAATTTGCATAGAATACAAAGATACTCAAATGGCAACTCTTTCTGGAAATAAGGTAAAGGATACATACCAGTCGTTACTGAAGTTAGAAACAAACGATCTAACCACAACGCTAAAAACAATTCAAGACGGTGCTGGTGTAGACTCAGCAATTAAACTATCTACAGACTCCGTTGAAGTAGACGCATTGTCTTTCTCTTCAGCCCCTGCTACAGATGCTTCAGAGCTTACTGGTCTATTCTTAGACTCCAACAATGTTGTTGTGAAGCGTGAGTTGACTACCAACGCATTCAGCTCTCAGTCTGGAGTTTTTGAGGAGACATTCATTGGAACTAACCCATCGTCAGTCAGTTTAGTAAATATCAATGACTCAGGCATCGTTGTATTCAATACCCCTACTAATACCGTAGACTCCACGAGCTTTCATTTTGGGAACGCCCCAGCGCAGCTTGAGCTAGACGCAGCAAACGGAGAGTACTTAGAAAACATCTCAGGAAAGTCATTTCCCGTATTTGTGGATATGTCAGCAACTACAGAGGTCCTCACGAACAACTCTAGCATTACCTATACACTTCAGAAGTGGAACGGTAGTGCATGGATCAACGTGAAGGCAGCTACCCGCAGCAAGTCTACAACCGGAACATACATTGATTCATTCTGGGGAGTATTCATGATGGGCGCTAGCGAAAGACTAAGAATTCAGGTATCATCAGCGACAGGTGGTATAGCACTGTCAGCGCAATCGCAATTTAAATTCGTTGTCAAAGAAACTGGCAACATACTATAGTATGACTGAAAGACAAAAAGACTGTATCCTAGAAATCCAAGAACTACTAGTTTCTATAAACGAGGTAGTAAAGAAGTATGAGCTAGAGAGCGAGTTCCTTGCGTGTTTAGCTGTAGGTTTCTTAGATATGGAAACTCTATACGAAGACGAGGAAGGTGATGAACGGGCAAGTATGAGTCTGCTATCCTCATTCTCTGTTACAGACGAGGAAGAGCTGGATGATATGCTGTCTTACTGCGTGGAAGCCTTTCGTTCCCAGCAAGAGGAAGAGGCAGCGGAAGATCAGCCGGATACCTCTAGTATAGATTATTGGATTAACTTATCAAAAAGGGACGGGGATGTAAATTAAACCCCTATTCCTTTACATAATTGAATTAAGATGATTAGAAAAATTGTTATCGGGCGTGACCCGAAAGACGCTATGGCTTACTATGTAGGCATGCGTGCAGGAGCAGGAAAAGTAAGCGCAATCATTGAAGACGAGGCGCATTTACATAGGTACAGTAAAAAGCGGTATCTGATTTATATCGAAAATCAAGAAGGCACTATGATTTGGAAGGCTATTGACGATATGCCTTGCATTCTTGAGTATGACTTAAACTTTGACTGATATGAAGCCGCTGCATCACTTTGTCGTTAAATTACCACAGAAATATAAAGACGAGATAAAGTTGTCCGATGAGACAACACTTAAGCTTGTAACAAAATTTAATGAGTTTGAGCATAGATTCAACTACGGTGAAATCATCGCATGTCCAGTAAACTGCCCAGTAGAAAATTGTACTGGAGCAACTCTTTATTTTCATCACCACGTTGTAATGGAGCAAATGTATGATATTGGAGAAGACTTATACTTGGTTAATTATGACCCCAATGGAGGATATAGTAATCACGCCATCGGTATTGAGGATAAAGATGGTGATTTTACTATGCTTGGTGACTGGTGCTTCGTACTACCCCCTGATAAGCCGGAAGAAGAAACAACTGGTTCTGGCATCATTCTTAGCATCACGAAAGAACCTGAATTGGAAGGAGAGCTATTCACCCTACCCCCAGATTCAAAGTGGATTGGAGCGAGCGTTGGTGATGTGGTGGGTTACACAAAGAATTCAGAATACGAGATGGAACTCTTAAACGGCACCAATGTGTACCGCATGAGAACAACGGAACTGGTCTATGTCAAAGAAGAAGCCTGAGTTTAACACAGTAGAGGCTTCAACTAGACTGTTGGCCTCCATGGAGATCGCTATTAATAACATGATTGATGAGATCAGGAAACCTGTAGACTCAGAACTATCCGGATCACAGCGTAAGGCAGAATTACAGAGTATCAAACAAACAGCTACAGATGCAAAAGAACTACTCATCGAATACCAAAGACTTGAGCAAATGGTCCGAGAACTCCGAGAAACAGGAGGACTTGAAGAAGAGCAAGATTACTCAGGAGGTTTCGCAGAGCGGTTTTCAAAGTAAATGGAGATTTTTATATTGGGAATAAAATAAAATGAAATGGCAGGCCTTAAACAAGTTGAAGGATATGATAGCTATGTTATCAATATATGTCCCAACGATACAGATGGAGAGATCATCGAAGTGGGGGATCTTGATATTCAGATTCCCAAAGCTCCAGAAGACAAGCACATACTCGGATATGGAAGGGATGCTTCTATGCAAATGTGGAGAAGACTTCCTGTGCCAGAAGAGCTGCAGAGGATTCGCTCTATGGATGAGTGGTATGAAATGCCATCCGACTTTAAAAAGCGCTTTTCTCCGTACATCGAGCAAGAGTTTAACCGCAGGCGTGAGGGTATTTGGTTTTTCAATAACGGTGAGCGTGTCTACATTACAGGGAGACACTATATGATGCTCCAGTGGAGTAAGATGGATATTGGATATGCGTCTTACTTGGAGTTTCAACGTAGACTTTTCCTGCACTTCGCAGCATGTGAGTCTGACCCACGATCAATTGGTCAGATGTACACTAAGTGTAGACGTTCAGGATACACAAATATATCCGCAGCTATACTCGTAGACGAGGGAACGCAGGTCAAAGACAAGCTGTTAGGTATACAGTCTAAGACAGGTAAGGATGCCCAGGAGAATATCTTCATGAAGAAGGTAGTCCCTATGTTTAAGAGCTACCCATTTTTCTTTAAACCCATACAGGACGGTACTACGAATCCACGTATGGAGTTAGCCTTCCGTGAGCCATCTAAGCGTATAACCAAGAAGAATAAAACATCTAATAGAGGTGAGGCGCTTAACACTATCATTAACTGGAAGAACACCACAAACAATGCATACGATGGTGAAAAGCTACACCTCATGTACCTCGATGAAGCTGGTAAATGGGAACGCCCTACTGATATACGAGAAGCGTGGCGTATTGAGAGAACCTGTCTTATCGTAGGTAGACGTATTGTAGGAAAGGCCCTTGTTGGATCCACTGTAAATCCAATGGACAAAGGTGGAAACCAGTATAAGGAATTATGGAGAGATTCAGACCCAGATGATAGAAACGCCAATGGAAGAACGAAGACCGGTCTTTATAGACTATTTGTACCCTCGTATGAGGCCCTCGAGGGATTCTTTGATAAGTACGGTAATCCAATCGTGGAAGACCCCGAACAGCCTATACAAACGATCGATGGCGATTATGTGGACATCGGTGCGAAAACTTATCTCAAGAATGAAAGAGATGCTCTAAAGCATGATGCTAGGGAGCTGAATGAGTTTATACGTCAGTTTCCATTTACTATTGACGAGGCTATGCGTGACAGTATAGAAGGCTCTACCTTCAATATCGGTAAGATATACGAGCAGGTGCAGCACAACCAAGAGCTGTATCCGCATCCCGTAGTCCGAGGAAACTTCAGCTGGAAGGACGGTGTCAATGACAACGAAGTGGTCTTTAGCCCCAACCCTCAAGGACGGTGGAGAGTATCCTGGATGCCAAAGCCAGAAGAGCGAAATAAGTACATAACTAAGTACGGGAAAAAACATCCAGCTAATGATCATATTGGTGTAGGAGGGGTCGATAGCTATGATCTAGACTCCACCACAGACAACCGTGGGTCTAAGGGAGCCTGTCACATGTACAATAAGTTCAATATGTCTGCCCCGGCCAATATGTTTGTAGCAGAGTACGCATCTAGACCACCTCTCGCACGTATATTCTACGAAGATGTACTAATGGCAGCCGTGTTTTACGGTTATCCGCTTCTAATAGAGAATAACAAGTACGGTATTGTGCGTTATTTTGAGTCTAGAGGATATGAAGAGTATGTAATGAAGCGTCCGGACCATCTAAAAACACCTAATGCAGCGGCAAATACCAAGACAAGGGGTATACCTTCTAACTCTCAGGATGTTATACAGGCTCACGCACATGCTATTGAGGCATTTATAGAGGAGCATGTAGGTATAAACTCAGAAACAGGTGAGATGGGTAGCATGTACTTTGACCGTACTTTGGAGGATTGGATTGGATACAAGATAGATAACCGTACCAAGTTTGACCTTACTATTAGTTCCGGTTTAGCGCTCCTCGCTGCTCAAAAATTTAAGATTGAAACGAAGGAGTCTAGCTTTGACGATAAGAAGTTTTTCCGTAGATACACCAAGGAGATAAGGCGTTGATTCGCAGTACTTTAATTTCGTATATTTGCGAGGAAGTATTCTGCGAAACGCTATATGTACAACAACGACAACGACAAGGGTAAGTACGGTAACTTTCCCGATCCATTTGCACATTATTCTGTAAAGACTTCTAAGTCTTATGGTATTAAATACGCCCAAGCTATTGAAAAGCAGTGGGGTCACTCTGATGACGAGCGAAGTTTGTTTAGACGCAGACTTAAAGACTTTGAGACTAATCGTGACTACGCAAACGGTACACAGGATACTTCAATCTATAAACAGATTCTTAACTCATTAGATCCAAACAGTGGTGACGGTACGCTACTGAACCTTGACTGGTCTCCAGTGCCTATCGTCCCAAAGTTTGTTAAGATCGTAGTAAACAATATCCTATCAAGAAAGCCTTATCCTAACGTAAAGGCTATCGATCCATTATCTCAGTCTGAAAAAGACCGCAAGCGTGCTGAAAAGATGTTTGAGGTCAAGAACAGACAGATGATCGAAGCACTCAATATGCAGGGTATTGACACAGGAACGGATACCAGCCGCATACCGGAAACACCTGAGGAAGCAGAAATCTTCATGGACACCAACATCAAAACGGCAGCTGAAATTGCAGCACAAGTTGGTACCAATATTACTCTTGAATGGAATGACTTTGACCAGCGTGTATACCGTAGATCAGTTACCGATTTGGTAACCTGTGGTATAGGTGTTGTGAAGAGAAGTAACGACCCTAACTATGGAATCACAGAGGAGTATATTGACCCAGCATTTTTCTTCCATAGCTATACCGAAGATCCAACATTCTCAGACCTCATCTATGCAGGGCATGTTAAGAAAATTAGCATCTCAGAACTTAAACGTATTGCTGGTGATGAGCTTACAGAAGACGAATATGAAAAAATCGCTCAGAGCGTAAAAAACAAATACCAGAATCGTGCAGATAAGCTGTCTTACAAGTACTATGACGAGACACTAGACCGCACTACATACGGGTATGACGAGTTTATCGTAGAGATCATGGACTTTGAGTTCTTGTCTACAGACGATATGATGTTTGAAGAGAAGCAGTCTAGATTTGGTAATTCTAACTTCTACTACAAGGGATTCGACTACAGCCCACCTAAGGAGTCTGTATATGCTCGTAAGCCTAAAGCAATGAACATTCAGACTGTGTTTGGAGGTAGTTACGTTGTTGGTACGAAATGTATATTTGACTACGGTCAGAAGCGCAATATTCCAAAGAACGCTCACGATCTAACACGTGCAAGATTATCATATTCCGTGGTAGCTACTAACCTACGCAGAATGATGCCTAAATCACTAGTAGGCTCTGTGATTGGATTTGCAGATCAGTTGCAACTATCTCACCTCAAGTTACAGCAGTCTATCGCTAAGGCCAAGCCTGATGGTTTGATTGTGGACATCGAAGGACTAGAGAACGTACAACTAGGAAAGGGAGGAGAACTACAGCCTCTAGACATACAAGATATTTATGAGCAAACAGGTGTATTCTACTATCGTTCAAAGAATCCAGAAGGTGGATTCCAGAACCCTCCAATACGCTCTCTGGACAATAGCATTAGGAATATCAACGAGCTTATTGGTATTTACAACCATAATCTCCGTCTTATCCGTGATACTACGGGTATTAATGAAGTAATGGACGGTACATCTCCTAAGGGAGAGCAACTTGTAGGTGTACGCCAACAAGCTATCGCTGCAGGTAATAATGCTATATATGACATCACAAACGCCTCTATATATCTTTACTCTAAGATCTGTGAGGATATCGTGAAGTGTCTTCAGATCCTTCCTAAGCAGTCGGTTTTATTCAAGGCATATGAGCGTGCCATTGGTAAGTCTAACATGCAGGTACTGTCTTCATTTGGAGACTTGCCTATGTACAACTTCGGTGTGAAGGTTCAGACTGAAATGGATGACACTGAAAAAGCTTACCTAGAGCAGAACATTCAGGTGGCTTTAGGTCAGAAAGAAATAGATTTAGAAGACGCTATAGCGATACGACAGCTTAAAGATGTTGATCAGGCAGAAAGATTATTGATTATCAGACGCAAGAAGAGAATGCGCATGCAGCAACAAATGGCACAGCAAAACTCTCAGATGCAAGCTCAGATGAATCAACAGACGGCTGTAGCAGCATCACAGGGCAAGATGCAAGAGATACAAGCTCAGGCTCAAGCTAGAATAGCTGAGATCCAAGCGAAAGCTCAGGCAGACGCAACGCTGTTGCAATTGGAGTACCAACTTAAGGGTCAGCTTGAAGGCATGAAGACTCAAGTAGATCAGCAGTCTAAAATGCAAGACATGGCGTTCAGAAAGAACCTTGACGATATGAAAGAAGATCGCAAGGACGAACGAGTTAAGAAGCAGGCACTTGAGCAGTCTAAGATGATTTCTCAGCGGCAAGGCCAAAGAGGAGAATTAGAAGATGATTCAAACGACTTAATGGAACTACTTGGTAATCAGTAAATTAGTACCTTTGTAAAAACAAAATATCATGGCAAATAACCTAACTAAACAATACAATTTTTTCGCCAATTACTTTGGTCAAGGCGGATTTGATGCTTTAGGCGCTTCCGAAACAGTTGATGCACATACCTATGTAGCAATTACAGCTCTTACTGATGCTACTGTAACTGTAGATGCTGTTCAAGGGGACGATTTAAGCATTTCTCCTATACCTGCAGGTACAACCATATACGGTAGATTTTCTAGTGTCACTTGCGACAGCGGAAAAATCCTTGTTTATAGAGAATACGTTGACTAATTATGGCAACAAGCATAAACCTAGACATAGCAAACCGAGTAGATATCACCACAAGACGTGGGGATACTTTCGTGCTTGAACTCACCTTTAATGACGAGAACGGAGATGCTATTGACCTCTCCTCTGGTTATGATTGGATGATGCAGGTTCGTGAAACCGATACCTCATCTTCTGCATTGTTAGACGGTGACTCAAATGACGATCTCGCAGCAGATTTTGGTTTCACTGGGGACAACAACGGTTTACTTACTATTAGCTCTTCAGCTGATACGATGGCAGGAATTGAGGGCGGTATCTATGTTTACGATTTACAGTCAGCTCAAGGTGCTGTTGTAACCACTTGGATGTACGGAATATTTAAGGTAAACGAAGACGTTAGTGAGTAATATAACAGTAAATAACAAAGAGAGTGTTAGCGTATCTATTCAGCAGAGTGGGTACAATAAAACTACTGTTGCTAAACAGCCTGCAAAAACTGTAGGCATACAAGGTCTAAAGGGTGGTGGTGACAAGAACTATGTACACACTCAAGGCGTGCCTTCAGATATTTGGTCGGTATCGCACAACTTAGGAAAGAAACCAGCCGTAGTGGTTGTTGATTCTACCGAGGAAGTGGTTTATGGAGAAATTGAATACATTGACGATAACACAGTAACACTAACATTTTCTGGAGGATTCTCTGGGAAAGCATACTTTAACTAATAATTATGGCTATTAAGTATCTAAATAGTATATCGCTAGAAAAGAATGAATTGCAGAATGCAAGGATTCAGAACCTAGCAACAGCACCAACGTCACCTGTTGCTGGTCAGATTTACTACAACACGGGTGATAATGAAATGTACTACTTTGACAGTTCGGCTTGGCAGAGTATGGCGGGTGATATCCAAAGTGTTATCGCTGGATCAGGTCTCACAGGAGGCGGTACAGATGGAGTAGTAACGTTAAACATTGGTGCAGGCACGGGTATCCAAGTAAATGCAGACAGCATTGAACTTGATCACTTAGGCATTGAGAACCTTGTTGATCCTAATGCAGACCGCATCTTATTTTGGGATGATTCAGCAGGTGCAACAGCTTGGTTGTCAACAAACGCAGCTAGTGGTTTACTTTTATCAGGAACGTCACTTAGCTTATCAGCTATTCCAAACTCAAGCCTTACCAACAGTTCATTAACGTACACAGCTGGTAGCGGTTTAACTGGAGGCGGTTTAGTTTCTCTAGGAGGTTCTGCTACACTTAATATCGGTCAAGGTACTGGTATTGTTGTAAACGCTGACTCTATTGAAGTTAAGGGTGCTTCAGGTCTTGATGACGATAATGTAATGAAGTGGGATGACGCAACAGGGTCATTTGTAAACTCAAACATTTCTGACGATGGTACTACGGTAACCATTTCCTCAAACCTTACAGTTACTGGTACTACTACGACTGTAAACACGGAGACAATTAACCTTGCTGATAATATCATTCTGTTAAACAGTAATGAGGCAGGCGTTCCAAGTCAGGATGCGGGTATTGAGATTGAGCGTGGTACATCTACAAATGTAAGCTTCATATGGGATGAAGGTTCTGATTACTGGAGTACGGTAGATCAGAAGTTACACATTGGTAGCATTGCAGATATTACAGCTGCTGACACTAATCAGTTATTAGTTTCAGACTCAGGTGTAGTTAAAAAGGTAGACGCTTCGGATGTCTTAGACTTGATTAACATTGCTACGGAAAGCGGTAGTGCTAGTCCAGCTGCGGGTGAACTTACGTTTACAGCAGGTGAAGGTATCAATACTTCAGGTAGTGGATCAACGGTAACTATTGCAGCTGAGGATGCTACTACATCTAACAAGGGTGTTGTTGAATTAGCTACGAGTGCTGAAACTGCTACTGGAACAGATACTTCTAGAGCTGTAACTCCTGCGGGCTTAGAGTACTTCTATGAGCAGAAAAACTTTACAGCTAGTATTGGCAATGGTACAGATACTGCTATTGACGTTACTCATAACCTAGGTACTACAGATGTTATTGTACAGGTTTTTGAGGTAGCATCAGGAGCAACGGTATTTACGGATGTAGTACGCTCTGATGTAAATGTTGTACAGATATTGTTTGCTGTTGCCCCTACTACTAATGCTTATAGAGTATTGGTTACGAGTTGCAGATAACATAATAAGAATCAATGAATAACAGGGGGTAGTGGCGTTAAGTCGCTACCCCTTTATTTTGTACTTTTGTAAGCATACATTACTACTATGGCTATAAAGTTTCTAAATGATATAAATGCAGACTCTGGTGTTCTGTATGTAGACACGTCAAATGATAGAGTTGGGATTGGGACTGCTAGTCCAGGAGTTAAGTTACAAGTTGGTGATGGCAGCACAGACGATAGGATAAGAAGTTATTTTTCAGATGGCGAGTATACTGAAATCACAGGTTACGGTATAAACTTCAGTCGTACTTTTGCTCAAATCACACCAACAACAGACGCTGCTCAATCGCTATATATTGGTGATAATTCTTTTAGTTGGGGTAACATTTTTACAGATGCTGCCCTTCATCGGTTTGGTCACAATGCCGATGTTTTTATGACGATTAACCATACAGGCAACGTTGGTATCGGGACTACTAATCCAGGGGCTAAGCTTGAGGTTAATGGAGATGGAACAAATACTGGAGGTATTGCATTAAGAGAAGGGACAAATCAAGTTCATTACATATACACAGACGGTCCTTACCAATACAATACAATCGGCTCTTCATCACCTAACTGGAGATGGGGTCAACAAGGAGCTGATACTAAAATGGCTCTTAACAATACAGGTTTAGGTATTGGGACTACTAGTCCAGACAGAAAACTACACGTAATCGGGTCTGAGTGGAATAACACCTCTGGTGGCGGAGTTATTTTTGAAAACTCTAATACTGTAGGAGCATCATTAACATTGAAGCCTTCAGCAAGTGTAGTGACTAATGGCGCTAATGGGTGGGCTGTCTACGCTGGCGGTCCAGCCGCAGCTATTGGAGACGGTAACTTGGGATTCTGGTCACACGGAACTAATGAAGCTAGAATGGTTATTCAACGTGGTGGCAACGTAGGTATTGGGACTACTAGTCCTGCTGGTAAGTTTCACAGTTATATTTCAGCAAATAGACAGATGGGTCACAATGCTGTTGGTGGTGACCTAGGTGTTATAAGTGATAACAATTCTGCGCCAGTACTTTATGTAAAGGGAACAGGTACTGCTGATTTAGTAAATGTATTTGATAATACAACTAATGTATTCACCATTAAAGATGGAGGCAACGTAGGTATCGGGACTGCTAGTCCTACTCAAAAATTACACGTTGATGGTACTGGTTTGTTTACAGACTTTGTACGTTTTAACGGAACTACAGCTCCAGACTTTCCAGTTGATATTGATTCTGTTGATGGCGGAAAGGTATTGAGATCCACAAGAGGTACTAGTATATTCAGAATAGATCAGTCTAATGATGGTCCAGGATATATTGGTATGCAATCTGCTGATGATTTGTCAATACAGACGAATAATACTTCTAAGATGTATATTACATCTAGCGGTATGGTGGGTATCGGAACTACTAGTCCAGGAGCTAAACTTGAAGTTGCTGGTAGAGTAAGAGCAACAACAGACCCAACATTTGAAGCGTATAACACATCAGCAAATAGAGGTGGTTTACAATGGGTAAACAGCTCTTTAACTACTAAGATTTTTAGCGGTGGGTCATCTGGCGCTGGAGCAAATATTATATTTGAAACTAACACATCCGAGAAAGTACGAATTGATTCATCAGGCAACGTTGGTATTGGTACTACTAGTCCAAGTGCTAAGTTACACGTAGCTGGTAATGTATTGATTGGTACTAACGGTGCTGATGAAACAGATAATCCTCCAGCAAATTTTGCAGACCTTCATATACACACTCTTACTGACGGTCAACCTATTGCTCAAGATGATGCTGCTTCGTTAGTAATTAGCACTGGAGCTAATCAAACTGGAGTACAAGGATGGAATGGTACTTTATGGTTTGGTAACTCTGATTATCCCGCAGCTGGAAACCCAAATAACTCAACTGGTGACCAGTTTAACTATAAATTAGCTGGTATTGGTTCATATGCGGATACAGATACTGGTGCAAGTAATAATGGTTCTGGGGATTTAAGATTTTTCACTACTTCTGCAGCATCTACTCCCTCACAAAAAATGATAATAACTAGAGGGGGTAATGTTGGTATTGGGACTACTAGTCCTTGGACTAAATTAGTATTAGACGGTGATCCACAGGCAGGAACTCCTAACGCAGGTGTAGTATTAGCTTTTGATGGAGGAAGCTACGCTGAACACGGATACCGATTTAAAGCTAACGGAGCAAACTACTATCAAGTTCTTTATGATGGATCTGCTATAAACTGGAAGAATTATGCAGGTGGTGCTAGTTACACTACACGTATGAGTCTTACTAATGCTGGCAACGTTGGTATTGGCACAACATTACCTAATGCACTGCTTGATGTAAACAAGTCTACCATTGGTGAGTATGCATACTTTGGTTCAGGATCAACAAGACAGCTTAGACTATCCTCTTACAATACTGTAAGTGACCATGCAGGTCATAAGATTAATGCTTCTTCGGGTAATGGTGAAATCACATTAGCTACAAATAGCGTTGCTGCTGTTACTGTTAAAAATGACCAAACTGTTCAGTTAAATGCTTATACAGCTGGTTATGTAAAATCAGATGCCAATGGTAATCTAACTGTAGATAATAGTACATTCTTACAACAAGAAGTAGATACGTTAGCTAGTGTAACATCTAGAGGTGCAGCTACATCACAGGTAACTTACTTTAACGGTACTGTAAACATTGGCGCTAGTGTTGGAATGACTTTCTCTTCTTCGGCAGAGGGAGCGACTTACATGCCTACAGAAAGCACGGTTGGTACATCAAGATTTTTCTTACGCTTTGATACTACTGATGATGCATCATTCCCATACCTAACAAACAGAACGCCAAGTGGTGCTGTAGTTATCAAGACAGGTACTGCGGTAGGTGGTGCAGAAAATGAACACTTCCGTATTAAGGGTGGTGATGGAACTGTAGATGCTTACTTTACTGATGTAAACCTAGGTATTGGGACTACTAGTCCTAATGAAAAACTTCACGTTGAAGGTAACGCAAGGATAGGAAGTAACGGAACTAGTGGACGATTAAAGTTCTCTAGACCTGTAGGAGGTCAAGATTCTGCACACGTAGGATATCACTCAGCTGCAAATGGTGATTTTGGATTGAGTAATCTATCTGGAGGAGGTAATATAATCTTTAATTCTAATGATGGGTATTTAAGATTTAACAATATCTCAAATTCAAACGCTTTGTTTTTTGTTTCGGCAGCTGGCAACGTTGGTATCGGAACTACGAGTCCAGGAGCTAAACTAAACATTGCAACGTCTTCATTATGGGGAACGGCTGTAACTGATGCAGTAACCATTGACAACACTGGGTCGGCTGGAGATATTAATTCAGAACACAGCCTTGGTAGAATCAGATGGAGAACTAATGGAGTTATTGGTGCGTCTATTGATGCTATTAGGGATACTCCTGGAGCTGGAAACAATGTAGACATAGCTTTTTCTACAAATACAGGAGGAAGCAGTACATCTGCTGCTGAACGTATGCGTATAAATTACAACGGCAACGTTGGTATTGGTACTGATGACCCAACTGGATTAACATCTGGTGTTGGTTCTTTATCGCTTGGGGGTACAAGTAGCACTGTATCTGGTGGATTGTTCTATCAAGTAAATGGAACATATAAAGCGTACAGCTTTGTTTCAAACAATGCTTATATACACAGAGGTCAAGATGATGTGTATCAGTCTTTTTGGACAGACGCTACTGAGAAGATGCGTATCACCACTACGGGCAACGTTGGTATCGGGACTACTAGTCCTTCAAAAACATTATCAATCAACTCACCTGACAGTAGTTGGGATGTAGCTAATTGGAAAGTTAATAACGGCAAACAAGGTACTCTATATGCAGATACAGCTGGAGTCGGGTTCTATGTAGGAACATCAGCCTTTAGTACCTATGTAGGTTCGTACTTCAACGAATCAGAAAAAGCCTGGGATGTAAGAACTAATGGAGCTGTACGAATAAAAATAAACTCATCAGGTAACGTTGGTATTGGTACTACTAGTCCTACTCAATCTAAACTTGTTGTAGATGGAGATATTTCTGTTCCTAGAGGTAATGCTTTAGTTTTTTTAGAAAGTATAACAGGAGGGTTTAGAGCAAAGATTACATCTCAAAATACATTTCCTATTTTCAACGGACTTGAATTTTATACAGGAGGCGTAGGTACAGCTCCTAAGATGATAATATCTGATTCAGGAAATTTACAACTTTTGTCATACGGTGCTGGTATTCTAAAGACAGATGCTAATGGTAACGTATCACTAGACACTTCTACATACATCCCCACAACAGATTATGATGATTTCGTAAATGTAGGTGGAGACACTATGACTGGTAATTTATTATTAGAAGATAGTGTTGAATTAAGGCTAGGGACAGATACAGATTTAAAAATATATCACGATGGTACTACAGGACGAATAGCCAACAATACTGGTCACCTGTATATCCAAAACCTTTCAGACGATAAAGACATCTACTTACGTAGTGACGATGGCGCTGGGGGTCTATCAACATATTTATCTATAGACGGTAGTGATGGTTTGGTAAACATTACTAAACCGCTAACGCTTTCTAACTACGGTGCAGGTATTCTAAAGACAGATGCTTCAGGTGTTGTATCTGTAGATACTTCAGCATACCTTACATCATATACAGAAACACAGACATTAGACGATGTAACAGATTTAGGTAACTCTACGACAAACAGTATTAGCGTAGGGGCTATTACATTGACAGACGATCCTGCTTCTAGTAACGGCACTTTTGTTAAGGTATACGAAGACACGCACAAGAGAATGTATACTGCTAACTTAAACTTTAGTTTTACAGCGGCAGGTACGTATAACTTTAACCTTGTGTTCCCTAACGGTGGGGGATACCACTACGATTTGATAGCTGTTAACAGTAGAAACGATCTTTATAGAAACTTTGGCACACTAAAAGATTCTTCTTACATCTACTGGGAATCTGACCAAGATTTTACACACAGAGCAGAAGGTGATATACACTTGATTTCAAGTTATACAGGAGGTATGTACTTCTCAGCGGACACTACTTACTTCCTTTCAGATGGCGTGACAGACTCTGTACAAACAGGTTCAGCTAACTGGTCTTACGCTATCGTTAGATATTCTGTATACATTCCTCGTTATGATGGTGATGTCACAGGTTCTTGGAAACTACATTTAACAACTTACGGAGACACTGGTAGCAATGTCCCACAATTCGTATTAGCATAACATAAATAGATATATGGCAATCTCTTATCAAAGAAAATTAGGTGACGGAACTATTGTTATTGATAGTGGCACTAGTAATGTAGGAATTGGTACTAACGACCCTGTAGGAAAGCTACACATAAACGACTCTGGAAGTGCTACTGCTGTGTTTATAGGAAATACAGGTTCAGGTGTTTCTAGAGCTTATTTTGACGCTTCTAATGGAGATTTTTCTGGTAGTGATTATATGTGGATTGGTCAAAATAATGACCTATCTGGAGAAATTGTAATGACACAATCTGCTGGAGCGTTTCATATAAAAACCCAGCCATCAGGAACAGTAACGACTAGATTAACTGTACTTCAAAACGGTAATGTTGGTATAGGAACTACTTCGCCTGGTGAAAATCTTACAATTGTTGGTGATGGAAATAAAGCAAAACTAGAATTACTTGTAACAGGTAATACAGGTGAGTCTCAGATACACTTTGGGGATGATGATGACGTAAACAGTGGTCGTATTGCTTATAACCATACTTCTGATTATATGTCTTTCTACACTAACAACGTTGGTGATAGAATGATTATTAACTCTTCAGGCAACGTTGGTATCAATAATACCAACCCTTCTTACAGATTTCACTTAATTGATAATACAAATTCAGCTTGGTCAACCAAGCTTCAAAGTGATACGGTAGGCACATTTATATCGCACGATAGCGGATATGGAATGGCTCTTCGCAGTACGTCAAGCAGCTCTTCTATTTACTTAATGAATCTGATTTATGGCGGAACAGATACTGACTCAGGTGGCACATCTGCATTCTTTGTTCGTGCAGATGGCAAAGTAGGTATTGGTACTACTAGTCCTAGTTCTAAGTTGTCTGTAAATGGGAGTGCGCACGTTGTAGATTCATTCACTGTATACACTACAGACCCAGCCAGCGGTGGGACTTCAAATGGATACATCCAAATACAAGGAGAAGGCAATCAAAGCGGTAACATCAGAAATACATATTGGAAGATTCAGAACACTATTGACTCTCAATGGGGAAATGGGGCTTTGGTATTTTACAAGAATTATGATGGTGCTGGATTCTCCGAGCAGATGCGTATTGCCTCAAGTGGCAACGTAGGTATCGGAACAACTACTGCTAACACATTACTTTCAATAGATGGTGCAGCAGACGATGGTATATCAATTCAAGGTATTGGGACTACAGCAACTAGAGGTTTCTTTGGTTTAGATGCAAGTGGTGATGGGTATTTTTATTTAGTCAATGGAGGTACTTTTGCTAAAAACATACAGCTTTCTTCTGACGTAAATGTAGACAACTACATTATGGGTGACCTAGGTGTTGGTACTAATAGTCCTGATTTTACATTAGACGTTGAAAAAGATGTTGATACTTGGGTTTCAAGAATATACAATACAGGTTCTGATGCAAACGCACAAACATTATTAATTCGTTCAGATGCTACATCTGCTCACGATGCTTTAGTGCTAGGTGTTTATGCGGATAGTGGCTATAAGATGGTTGTTAGGTCTACAGGAAACGTTGGTATCGGGACTACTAATCCACAAACAGAACTGCACGTAAAAGGTATAAACGGATGGGGCGAAGTGCGAGTAGAGGGTCAAACTTTTGCTAGTGGTCACGGTGCGTCATTAGAGTTCTATTCTGAGGGAACAGCGTTAGCTGATATATACGCAAGTACTGATAAACATTTGTATTTCAGAACAAACGGAACTTCAGAACGTATGCGCATCACCTCAGGTGGAAACGTAGGTATCGGAACGACTAGTCCTGGGGGCAAATTAACCGTATCTGGCTCTGCAACTGGTTTGTTTACTAACTTATTATTATCCAACACACACGATACTAATGGTGATGCTACAGGTATAGGTTTTTCTATGCTTAATGATATGACTTATGTAAAGGGAGGTATATTTTACGAAAGAACAGACTCTGGTGGGCGTGGGTCAATTCACATTGCAACAACAAACACTACTGACTCAACAAGCGTAGGGTTATCTGATGCTAGGTTGACGGTAGATAAAGATGGAAACGTAGGTATTGGAGAAACAAATCCTGCCTACAGACTCTCTATAAAAACTGATGGAGATACTTATAGCGCTGACTTATATCAAGCAAACTCAGCTACAGATAATTATAACGCAGTTCGTATAAGAGGCGCTATGACTAGTGCTGTAGGATACTACGGTATCGGAGGTTCTACTGTGGGAAACACTTCGTTTAGAGATTCATTTGTTGTTGGCACGCAAACTGCGCACAGCTTCAACTTAGCTACTAGTGACACTGCTAGGATGACTATTACCTCAGGAGGTAACGTTGGTATTGGGACTACTGGTCCTCAATCTAGATTACACGTAGTAGGGGATGCAACAGCAAACACAGGAGAAATCCTAGCTGAATTTAGAAACTCAAACAATGATGGTAGAATTGATATCAGAGATGAGGATGGAACAAATACACGTCCCCCAGGTATACACTCACCAACAGCTGGTTACGGGTTAGGTATATTTGCTTCAGCATCAAACGCTCCTGTAGTTTTCTACGCTGGAGGAATAGGCTCTGAAAGAATGAGAATATCTGGTGTTGACGGCAACGTTGGTATTGGGACTGCTAGTCCTTCTC
>WLWH01001001.1_pt1 | contig 20586 bp, 30 predicted proteins | sample 6712741 | NCBI WGS metagenome assembly WLWH01 (sample SAMN12718694, study PRJNA515312) | sponge metagenome | isolation source: marine sponge | host: Mycale hentscheli | place: New Zealand: South Island, Marlborough, Capsize Point | collected 2003-05-01
GTTTCTCCTTTGGTTGCTACATATTGAGATAGCCAACTAAAGCACCTACAGCAAGTAGGGCAGAAATAACAGAGTACATTTCAAAACGACTGACTTTCTCGTCAATAATCTCATCAATGCGTTCTTCAAGTTTTTCTAACCTCTGAATGATTAATCCGAGCATCTCTTTGTTCGTATAACCATTGAGGTCTTTTTTATTTGTTGACATTTCTATTTTTTAGGACATTCTTCAATAAACTCATTACTGAAGCAAGTCCAGCGACAAATCCTGATTTCAATAAGTCAGGGTCTCCCATAAAAGCCTCAGCTGTTGCGACAGCTAAGAATGCTTCTAGGAATGTGCTTATTGCTCTTTCGCCTAAATCTTTCCAATCAATATCTTGGAACATATATTCTCCTTTTAACCTTGTAGCTTGAACAGCAAGTCTGTGAAGTTTGCCTCTAACATATCAAGCTCTTCATCTTGCTCTTGAATGTTTTCTTTGAGGTTCATAACTTCAGCATCGCACTTGCCTTGATGTTCTTTTATGTCTTGGACGCTTGTAAACATCCAACTTGTTGCTCCTATAAGAGCTGTGATTAGAAGCTGTGGTAGTAGCTTCATAAATTCTTTACTATTCATCTTCTCCCTAAAACTGGGTCAGATAGAACAATGAGGCTCGTTGTTCTCCTTCATATAGACATAGATTGAGGACTGAAACCTATATCTGAAGATTCTGACCCAAACCTATATGATTTGTGTCTTGAATGTCTTATTGCATTTATTGCAATACAAGCCTCCAGCAACTGTTTTCTTTGTGTCCATATCAGTTGAGGTAGATGAAGAAGTCATCCCTTCTTCGTAGTCTATAATTTCTAGTGTTACAGCAGCTCCTGCAAGTAGTTCATCCCTGATGAGTGGATAGATGCGTTTATACGCATTTCGACTTGAGCCGATAAAGCCATCTGTTTTGATGTCGTTATTTGTCTGTGAGTCTCCAACAAGAATACATCCAGCAGTATTTTCATCTGTATTGCCAGCGTGAATAAGAATATATTTAAAATTTGGTACATCTTGCAGTTCAAGCATACCTTTATGAAAACCTGCACCATATCTTTTCAATTCTCTTGAGTGATAACCACCAACAGTTCTAAATTGAATGTCATATGTTCCAGCTGGGATTCTTGTCTCTCCCATAACTTTCACATCACGATGTTCGTCTTCTAAGGTATAACAGAGAAACTTTCTGTCGCCCTCAGGATATTCTCTATACAAAACCCCTGATGTAGCATCTACACCTGAATTAATACGAAGCAGCTGTAGTTTCATTAGCTAGGTTTCGGATAGTCTGTTCTTACTTGGTTGTAGTTCACAACATACTCATCCCATTTAGTTGAGTCTTCAAGTATTTCTTTTTCTGTATAGGCTTCCATAAACTCCACCATTTGTGGATAATGTTCAGCTCTATCTTGAGACCATTTTTCGTTTGCCTCAAACATTATGTTATTAGCCAAGTCAATTACTGCCTGAGCATAATCTTCTGAACTAAATTCAGAGACTTCGTTATTAACTTGTTTCATCATTGGTTTAGCATCTTCTATTTGTGCTTCTGCCAATGCAGTTGCTTCATCTATTGTCATTATTTTCTCCTATATCTAAATAGATTTGTTGTAGTCGTTAAAAATTAATTGTGGGGTAGTGCTATTTTTTCAACCCATACAGAGTAAATCGAGAGCCTGTATCTATGTTGCCACTTGAAAAAAAGAACTGTACACCATTTGCAGATTGACTGGCTGAATGCACTCCTGCACCAGTAGAGCCATAAATCAAATCAAAAGGGCTACTGCCTGAAAATTCATTTGTGATGAAATTGTATTCATTAGGATTGTTAAAATTGAAAAGGTATAAAGTCGCATTAGTATTTTCTCCTGTTGCATTTCCACTTCTGTCAAATTCCCAATATGTACCATTAGTATTTGTATTGTTATCAAAAGTATTATCACTTCTAAGACCTTTATTTCCAAAATCATAATTAGAAGTTGTATCAGCAGAACTTGAAACAAGTATTCTTACTCTGTTCAAAACATTATCTGATGTTGGTTTGAGATTAGAAAACTGAACTAAGTACACATTATAAGAACTGTCCCACTTAGCACCACCAAGCTCAACTGTTGATACTGATGATGTTACAGTTACCTCATCTATTTTTATTAATGCACCACTCATAATTTATTGAACTCCATATACACTTGCCTCAAATGAAAATGTGCCACTTGCAACATAATATCTTATACCTGTTACTCGTTCAGCATTGTTGTGAGAACTAATTCCTTTTCTCATAACTAAACCTCTACTTGAGTTGTTATTCCAAGAACTGCTTTGAGTTTGAGAAAAAGTAAAACTAGAACTGTTATAAGGATTGTAAATATATTGTACAAATCCAACTCCCTCTGTACTGTCATCATTAATATAACCACCAGTTGCCATATAATTTTGACCATTACTTCTACTTTCAAGAAAACCACTATCCCAAGCTCTGCCCTCTAAAGTAGCACTTTTATATTCAGTAGCACTAATTACTGTGCCTGTGCTATCTAATAATCTTCTATATAAATTTTGTGAAGCAGAGCCAACTATTTCAAAAGTGGTTGATTTTATACAATACACATCATATTTATCAGTAAAAATATTTGTTATATCTACAAGTGATGTTCCAGTTGAACTGACAGATTTTATGAATTGAAGTTCAGTAGCCATTATTCGTAACTCTTTATGCCATAAAGGGAAATTTCAAAATCAGTCAAACTTCCTGCTGTTGGAAAAACTCTTAGAGCATTCATTGACACTGTTTGATGATAAACTAAACTCCCAAAATACATTACTAAATGAGCATTGAAATTCCAACTTGAACTTTGATGTGTGGCAAAACTATATTTTGAGCTGTCGCCTAAGTTATAAAAGTACATATATCCATTGCCTTGCTCATTTGCATTTGCACCTAATGCACCTAATCTTGTAAAAGCATTACCACCTGTACTTCTAGTTTCGCCATTTGAAGTGCCACTTGTCTGAACAAATTGAATGTCATAATCGTAACTACCACTTTCAAAAGTAGTGCCATTATCATCTGATAGTCTGCAATCAAGCCCTGCGTCACTTGAACTGACAATATTATTTAGTGTCATAAAATGTACATCATAAATATCAGCTTTTATATTTGTAAAATCTACTTGTGCAACATCTGAACTATGAATTTGAGTTTCAATTAATTCTAATTGTCCATAGTTAGTCCACTTATCTTCCCTTGTTAGGTCATAGATATCATTTGCTGAAAAAATTCCTGCATTATTGCCAAAGGATTGAACTGGTATATTTTCTGCTCCGACATAGCCATACTTGTTTGATGTATCTGACATTATTCTCCTAAAACTCGGTAAAGGGTAAAAGTACCACCTGCTATGTTGCCTGTATTAGTTGCCCATTTAAAACCATCTACTTGACTTTGGACTGTCATAACTCCACCACCCTGATTTCCTAAAAGTATTCCACCACCTGAATACACACCTGATTGTTCCCAAGTGATATAAGTATTTTTTGATGAATTGTATGCTGAATAAATATAAAATATTGCATTCATAGGAGCAGTAGTATTCAAAACTGAACCTAGAAAATATTCACTATAAAAATCTGTTCTGTTTGTTAAAGGCATATTGCCAAAACTGGTATTTGTTAGCAATCTTCTTGAAGCCATATCATAATTAGAACTTGAATTTTCTGTACCACTTTCAGTAAACCTACCAATAAGAGCAGTTCCACTATCTGTAAATAAATTATTTATAGAAACCATATATACATCATCACTATCTATGCCAGTCAAAGTTACTGATGAAACTGAACTTGTTACTGTATTTGTTGCTACTTGAACTAGTTTCCCTGCCATTAGCTAACACCTAGCCCATAAATCTCAAATTTGCCATTATCCATATTTCCTGTTTTTGCACTAAATTGAATGCCTGTAACACTTGTATAGCTTTTCTGCATACCAATACTTTTCCACATATAATTTATCGTGCTAGGTGTTCTAAATGAACTTCCCTGCAATGTGTAAAATGTATAAGCTGACGAGTTTGTTGGGTTATATATATACATAGTTATATTCCCTAAGTCATTAGTTCCTGCACCTATATAATTTAAACTTTCCCACTCTGTGCTACTTGTTGATTTTTCCTCTGCCATTGTGTTACTTGAACTAGGCAGATAGCCGCTTGCATACCAATAGTCAGAAGTTAATTCACTACCACTAGTGTTAAGTACTCTGCCATATAAATAATCCCCACCACCATTTGTCATAGTTATACCAGTTCCTTCAATAACATAAATATCAAAATCATCTGTGAAAACATCTGATATGTTTAAAGTATTGACTGCTGAAGTTATTTCAGTTGTGCTTATATATCTAAGATTGCTCATACTAAACCTTTTTCAATCCAAACAATTTTGCTGTTCCAGTGGAAGTACCTGTTAAAGCAGATAATCTTATTGCATTATGTGTTTCAGCAGTTGGATAAGCACCACTACCAAAATTATAATAATTTGCTAATGAGGGGTGTTCATTGAATGATTGATATGTTGCAAAACTATATTGGCTATCTCCTAAATTATAAAAATATACATAACCATTTTTTCCTAAATTAGTTCCACCACTTCCAAAATCAGCAATATTAGCTGATGATGTTGAGCTATCTCCAGCATTAGTATTGCCAACACTTCCAAAATATGAAGCTCTGTGATAGTTTGTCGCAATAAAAGAACTTCCACCATCATTTGATATTTGAGTAATCAAAGCACCTGTACACTCTGTTAAAAAAAACTGCAAAAAATGAACATCAAATTTACTCTCTTGTATTGAAGTAAAATCTACAAACTGAGTAGTACTGAATGTTTGTTCTTCAATAAGTTCTAATGAGCCACCAAGTTTTCCTTCAGCAGTAAGTTCAGCTGTGTCATTAATAGATAGTATTCCTGAATTTCTTACTGTTTGGTCAGCAGCTGTCCCTAAATAGCCATAAGGCATATTGTCCTCCTAAGTTATGTGTAGCCAAGAAACAAAGAGTTCTATGGTGGATGTAGCGTCAGCTTTAGCTTGTACTTTATCCCCAGTTTCTAAAACTAGCTTTGATGTTCCTGCGATTTCAACCGATGTGCCATTAGGCACTGTTAACTCGTGTGTTATTTCTGATTGTCCTGATGTGCCATCAACTATTTCAACAGTTACAGTTCCATCATTGGAAGCGTGTATGTTGGTAGCTCTGACAGTTAAGACAATACCTGTTCCAGTAACAGAAGCAGCTGTGATAGCGTCCTGATATGAAGCAGTTAAGTCGAGATAACCATTTTTGAATGTATTCGCCATTATTCTTCTCCTAAATTATCCAAGTGCAATCACAAGACCAATGTCTGCGAAGCCACCTGCATCTAATAAACTTTGTACTGATACTTTTTTGATGTTGTTGCTGTCTGAAGCATCTGCAATCATAACTTCATCCGAAGCATTGGCTGTAACGCTAGATTGACCTGTAACATCTACATTCACTGTGACTGTGCCACTAGTGCCTCCACCTGAGATACCAGCACCAGCTGTAACCCCAGTTATGTCTCCATCATTTATGATGTCTGAGACTAAAGCTTTCTTTGTTGAGCCATCAGTTACATCTTCAATAACTACATAGTCTGTTGAAACTGCTGTAGCTGTTGAAAGTTCGTTTGCATCAAGTGCGATAGTTACATCTCCACTCGTGCCTCCACCAGACAGACCATTGCCAGCAGTTACGCCAGTTATATCAGCTGTCAGTGATGTGTTTGTCCAAGCTGAGCCATTGTAGTATTGCAAGCCTGCACCACCACCTGAACCAGTTGTGTCTAATAAGTAACAGAATTGACCATTTGTCGGCGAGGTTATGCCTGTGGTCGCATTGTCTCTAGCAGCAGGGTTAGCAAATATATATATTGCCCTGTTAACTAATTCCTGCCAAATATTGACATCAATCAAGTCTCCTGTTGCGTAGTTTGGTTTGTATGCCATTAATTTCTCCTAATATTTACCAAGCTAAGTTGGTGTCTTCGCCTAATCTTGATGAACCTATAATCCAAGCTCCAGTTTCAGCACCAGCACTTGTTGATAAGTTCCAACTCCAAGTTTTGTTATTTGCATCAATCGTGTGTCGTATTGACTCAATATGAACACCGAACTCCATTGTTGTTGCAGCTGGGGTAGGTATCTTGACAGTTATCTTGTCTCCGACCTCTCTACCTAAAGCTTGAACCCATAAATCTGTATTTCCTACAGGATTAACAACAAGACCCTCAACTCTTGGAGAAGTATTCTCAAACTGTGCAAGTCGTTGTTGTGCTATCTGTAACGCGTCAGAGTCTGAGACATTGAGCGTGTCAGTAAGACTATTTTGCCTTGAACCGAATTCATCAATTGAATTATTGTTCTGCACCAGTTGTTCTGTTCCACCATCTCTTGTTACAGAGACGATGTTTACAATTCTTGTTTCATCAAAGTTTGTTATGACATCAGAAAAGGGGAGTTCTCCTACACCATTTCCAAATGTTGCATTTGATGCAAACTGTTGTGTTCTTTTATAATTTCTATCTCTAAAGATGGCATTACCATCAGCACCTATAAAGAATTGACCTTGTTCAGCAGACTCAACCTCTCTTAGTGCTGTGAGTAAGTTTGTTGTAGCTGGTACACCACCCTGAACCTCTAAGTCTCCAGTAGAGATTGTTGTCTCTGTGGCATCTAGTCCAAATGCACTTAGTAACCTTGAAACTCTTGCAGAAGAGAGTTCTTGTTCATCTGCATAGCCAAGTCTTGCAGAACCGACTAAAGAACGAGAAGTGTTACCTAATAACCAACCTCTTGAACCAATCGTGTTGAGGTTTAGCAGCTTGAATAAATCAACAGCTTGCACTCTTACTGTTGCGTCTGCACCTTGACCACCAAAGCTTTCAGGATATCCAGTGATAAACCCTGTATAAAGACGATAAGTTGTTCCATCATATGCAGCTGATACTCTAACCTTTTTGAAGGGCTTAACTTTTGTTTCTCCAGCTGCAGTGTCGTAGTATGGACTACTTGTATTCAATGGATTGAACCTGTCGTCTATATTAGATAAAACAATCGAACAGTTACCTGTCTGAAATTCATCTAACGCGTGTTGTCTTCCACGATTAGTTTCTATGCTTCTTGCATAAGCACTAACATCTGTATAAGTTTGACTTGCATCAAGTGGATTAGAATCAAATGCAATTTCAACTGTGAGTGTGATATCTGAGTTGAAAGCAACACTCATATTAGAATTCTCTTACCTTGCTTTTGCAGATTGATAATCGCATCCTGTGTTACAGTCTCAAATCTTTCTCCACTGATATTCAATGTTGTGAATATCTTTACTGGTTGACTACCACCTGAAGCTCCTCCTGAACTTGAACCACCTGTGTTACTTCCTGCAACATCTCCTAATGTTGGAGGTGGCTCAACAGCTGGAGACCCACCACCTGAATTGTTAGATGGAGGAGTAAAGCTAGAACTTGTTAGTCCAGCATTAGCAAAAGCATTTTGTATTTCAGAAATCTTTCTTCCAGTTATTTCAGACAGTTTCTCTAAAGTCTCTTGGAATGTTCCACCACTAAACTCTCCAAAGGCTTGTTCAAGTTTTTGTATAGCAGAGGCTTCTTGAAGAATATTTTCAGCAGATATTTTTGAGGCTTCAGCTAAATCCTTCTTAGCTTGAATCTGCTCATCACGAGCTTTCTTTTGTTCCTCAATAGCATCTTTGAGGTCTTCCTCTGCATCTTGTACAGCTTTGACAGCATCAAAGTATATATCTGACTGCTTAGTAGATTCATCTATAAGTTCATTGAGTTCTTGTTTAGCTAAAGCTAATTCAAGTTCCATTTTGCGAGAACCATCTTGAGCCTCTGTTAACTCATCAATAGAATCTCGTAGATTTATAATTGCTAATTCTTCTTCAGCTGTGACCTCAGTCCCATCTTTTTGAAGTGATGTAGCTTTTTCTTGTGCAGCTGCCAATCTTGCTTGTGAGTGAGCAACTTGAATATTTGCTTCTTCAAGTTCGCCAGTAGCTTCCTCTAAACGCTCTTCTTCACGCTTTCCTTTTTCCTGAAGACCAGTCAAAGTTTTGATAGCACTAAGAGCTGAACCCATAGCGTCTGTATATTTGTTGAACTCTAATGCAGACATCTCATATGTCTCAGCTTGCTCTTCAACAGCGTCTGTATTATCTTCCTGTTCGTCAGTCAAATCTTCAGTAGCACCAGTTAGTTCATTAACCGCATCCATATTGCCTGAATATACATTTTGCATTAATGAATATGAATCATTTAGATTATCCATTTGTTTTGCTTGTGCTTTCTCAGCATCATTTGCATCACGAATAGATTCTGCATAATCGTGAATCTTGTCCATTAGACCAGCTGTCTCGCCACCTAGTTTTTCAAAGATACCTGATAATATTTCAGAGCTTTGTATGAACTTGATAAACTTTCCAACCATATCAAAAAAGATTGTTCCCAAGTCCTGAAATAGTTGGAATGATGTTTTTAGTCCTTTGAGAATATCATCGCCAAACTTATCTAAGAACTCTTGAACAGCAACGACACCTTTTGCAAAAGCATCTGTCACTAAAGGCAAAATGTCTTGTGCTAGCTTTGATAATAAAGGCAATACACCTGAAACAGCAGGAAGGAGTTCTTGCCCCATTTCCAAACCTGTTTGTCGTAGTTCTGCTTTTAGTCTTCTAGTAGTGTTAGCAAAAGAATCTTGTGTTGCGTCTAAATCGCCAATTGCATCAGATGAAGCTTCAGTTATCAAAGCAACTGTTGCGTGTGCTTTCTCTAAGTTAGTCAACTCTTTGACAGATGACTTGTTTGTCATCTCTAATGCTTTTTGTTGAACATCAGTTTCTTTGATGACAATACCTAAACTTTTTAGAGATTCTCTTTCTCCTGTTAATGCAGAAGTCATAGCTCTAACAGCTTGTTCAGCTGGAATGTTTTTCAAAGAACCAATGTCTCCAGCTAACTGTGCGACAGTCTTTGACAGCTCTGCTGATTCTTCAGCAGTTGCTCCCATAGCGTTTGTGACACCACCAGTGAACGATAAAAGTTGTTGTAGTTCAGAAGTTGTAAAACCTGCTTTGTTAGCAAAGTCATCAACAAATGAACCTAAGGATTTCTCTGCTTCTTTGAATGTTACTTGGAAAGCGTTTGCACTTTCTTCAGCATCAGAACCAAGTTCAAGAAGTTTAACACCAGCAGCAGCTGCTCCAGCAGTTAGAACTAAAGCACCTTTTGAGGCAACTTTCATTCCTGTGCCAAGACCCTTCATACCTTTAGAAGCAATATCTCCAACTCCACTAAGTTTATTTAGTTGAGACTGTGCTGACTTGACTCCTCTAGTTAGAGCTTCAGTATTTAGAGCTATAGAAAGCTGTATAGGTGTTCTACCTCTTTTAGCCATTGTTTCTCATCCTTATGAAATTTGATAGTTGTTCTGAGTATTCTTGAAGTTCTCCGAAACTGTATAACTCTAACTCATATGGTTTGATGCCATAAAAATGAGTTAGGGCAGGAAGACTTTTTCGCCATTCTGCCCTTAGGCTTTTGGGATGTCTCCATCTATTTCATCTTGAGTCTTAACTGAATTTATATTTAGCTGACCTAAGATATCATCAAACTTTATTTTCTTATCTTCTCGTTTAGCGATGACAAAAACTAAAGCTCCTAGAACTTCCATATCAAGCATTGATGCCTGACCTATTGCCTCCATTGCACCAAGCCCAGTGATTTTCTTTACTTCTTTCCACTCAAGCCCAGTAATATCTGAATAGTCCAACAGATATTGTTTTTCTCCAATCACAATGACTGGATATTCGTTATTTTCTGACATATGTCCTCTATTTCAATTTAGAAGGAAGGATGGAGGCTTCAGCCTTGCCATAAAGTCTTCCTACTAATTTATCTAATTGTTTTATGTAGTCTGCTTGTAGTTGTGGCAGCTTCTCAGCAACGACAGGAAAGATAAAATAACCTTCTTTTCGTTGTGGTTTCCACAATTTTCTTTTCAATGGATTTCTTACCTTTAGAGAAGCAGAAGCTCCAAGTTTTTTTGTCCCTACAGATTTTCTTATTGTTGTTCCATAGGGATTGAATCCACCGAACTCAACCAATCTTGCATAGGGGTGTTTTGCTGGTGTTCCAACTCGTACAACTACTCCTGCTTTGAGTTTCGCTGAACGAACAGAACTTGCTAACGCACCTGAGTCTTTTGGTAGTTTTGACTTTATGTCACTAACTACGATTTGACCAAAGTTTTGGTTGAATTGTTTGTAGAGGTCAGTTGCTTCTTTTCCTAACTGGTCAATCAGCTTGACTTGATAGGCAATATCTACTCCTGATACTTCAATAAGAGTATCAAGCCCTTTGACCTTGCTTTTTAGTCTTGACCTCTTTGACACTAGCTAATTGATGCTCTAGTGATTGCACCTGTTACTAACAATGAAGCTGAGAATGAGACTTTGTCTGAAGCTGAGCTGTCAATTGTATAGTTTGTGATAAGTGCGTTACCTGTGTATTTAGGTAGTCCTGAAGTGTCATTTGGTCTAAAGTCAAAAGCGACTGTAGCACCATCAAACATTCCAGCGATAGCTGCATCAGCTGTGCTGTCAAATGAACCACTTATGTCCATATTGAATCCAGCTACTGAAGCAATGTAGGCTTCGTTATCATCTCCAAAACTTGTGACAGTTAATGTATTAACATCACGACTGAGAGACATTGAATCTACATAGCTAGTGAGAGCTGTGCCATCGATTGTTATTGCTGAATCTTTTCCTGCAATGAATGCCATTATTTTCTCCTAATAGTTATATATTTGATTACTTCTTGTTTGGGCTAAACGAAACTTGAAAGGTTGCAGCACCACCTGTGACAGTGATGACTAATCTGACATATCTATTGATAGTGCCAGTTGGAGCAATTCTTTCTGATGTTGTTCCAGTGATAGCTGTAAAACTTCCTCCAGTGACATCAGCAAACGAAGCGTTATCTGCACTAGATTGCAATTTAACTGCAATGTTGGCAGAGCTGTCAGCTGTGCAATGTAGAAAGGCTTGTCCACCAAATGTTGTTGATGAACCAAAGTCAACAGCTGTAGTAGTAGCTGTCGCACTTGTGTTAGTTAGAGCATATAAACTCAAACCTCTTCCAAAATTATCTCCAGTGAATGTTGAAGAAACTCCAACAGCATCACTCACAGTAGAGTCAATTGTGTAGCTCTGAATTTTTGAATTCAAAACAACACAGGGTTCTCCTGCTGTAGTTCCATTTTGAAAAACTGTTAATGGGGTAGCTGTAGCTGTTGAAAAAGCGTTAGTGAGTTCTTCGTCAACTGCATCAGTAGAACCATCGAATAGACCTGAGATATCAAGGTTTGCTGTAGATATACCCTCTATATAAGATTCGTTATCATCGCCAAACATTGTTGTCGATATCGCATTCATATCTCTTGAAAATGAAAAATTATTGAAATAACTTGTGAGGTCGAATGCTCCAAATAGAACACCTGAGTTTTTTCCTGCAATGAATGCCATTATTCTTCCTCTTCTTTCAATTTGTGTTCAGGAACTATGAGTTCTTGTTCAACCATCCATCGAGGTGGTTGCTTGACAGTGATTTCAGTTCCTGCTGGGAAATCTTTGTCTTTGATGTTCAAATCTACTTTTGCAAAGTATTTGATTTTTTTATTAGCCATAATTTACTCCGATAGTATTGCTTCAGCTTCTACTTGAATTTCTATCTGACAAAATCGTCCTTCGTCAGACAAACCATTCTCTTCAGTGAAACTTCTAACTCTTGAAACTAGGACAGCTCCATTGATGGTGGAGTCATCTGCTAGTTCATCTATAATTTCTTGTGCAAGTTCTAAAGCTCTGTCTCTTGCCGCAGCTGCGACTGAATCTCCAGCTCCAGGTTTGAGTGCATATGTGAAAATAGTCATATCAAGGTTCTCTTCATACACACTGCCAAAAGCTTCAAAGTCCATACTTGAAGAACCATCTGCAATGAATATCATTTCAGTTTTAGGAGCTTCATCTGCTGGTGGGAACTTGAATATTGAGACACCTGAAAGAGCAGCTCTTGCACTTAGTTGCGTCTTTAGGTTATCTCTTAGAACCTTTATCTGTGAGTTAATTGCCATTTAGACTCCGAATACTTTTTCTGAGTTTTCATCAATCCATTGGTTAACTTCAGGAATACGAGTTGGGTTCTTGAAACCGCCTCCTTGTGTCACAAGTGCTATATTTCCTAATTCATCATTGAACGAAGTCGCTCTATCAGGAATATTTGATGCAACAATCCTATCAACTAAAAGTTTCAGTCCGATTCTATCTACACCATTTCTGATGTAGTCCCATCCATATTCGTATTCAATAACAACTGGAAGGGGAAACTCACTTGTTGGTTTCTCAAAGAATCCATCTGTTCTGTGAATAAATCCAGCATTGTTATCTATTTCAAAATTAGAAGTTGCGACTGTTTCTCCTAATACTGTGCAAGATAAAACCTTTGTGATATGGAAACTTGGTGGAGAGATTATTCTGTCTCCTTCGCCTTCTAGTTTCACTCGGTTATATCTTGAAACCCAAGATACCCCAGTCCATTGTTCTAATAGTTCAGTTATCTTTTGCCTCTCATCAAGGATTGCTTCATCTGCGTAGTCACTAGCTGAGTTCAACTGTGCTACATCAAAGCTTCTTGCTTGTGCCTCAGTGAATATTGGAAAACCAATAATCTCGTGATTACTTCTAAGTTTCTGAGTTACTGACTCCCAAGTTCCAGTCCATACTGCATACAACTTATTGACATCAGCTGTATTAGCGATGCCTAAGTCATAGAAATATATTCCTGTTGATTCTTTTGTTGCTGTTTGAGCATTGACAATAACTGTTCCACCTTCATCAGTGACAGTCACAGTGACCGCAGCTGCGGCATCAGTTAGACTTCCATCCACATATGCTTTGACTGCTATTCGTCCTTTTGAATCTTTGATAACTTGACCTGTGCCATTAGCTACTTGATAACCAATCATTATTACTTCCTATTAGGTTTGGATTTAGATTTCTTCTTTTTGCCTTTTTTGGTATAAGGCATTAACTTTTTTCTTTTCCAGCTTTAGCTGAGGCAGTTTTTTTAGGAGCAGACTTGATAGCTTCAGCCCAACCTTTTTCAATAAGGTCAACTGCGTTATTCTTGTCTGTTTCCCAAGTTTCGCCTTTTTTTGGAATTGGACTGCCATTGTATAGACCTGACATATCCACGAGTAGTTTGATTTTCATTGTTTCTCCTCTTATTACTCACTGGAACACTCGAAGAGTCGGATAGTGAAGGATTTTGGAAACCCTTCAAGTATTCCAGTCAGTGTCCATTGCTGGACAAAGACCTTTCATCAGTTGCCTGATAAAAATAGAATGATGTAGGGGATTAGCCCATAACCATTCTTTTGACTGCATTTGTATCTAACAAGTCGCCATCAGCTCTATAAATAAATCTGAAAGTTACTAAGTCATTAGCGAACGCATAGTCAACGCTTCTATCAACTTGGATGCCATTTACTTCACGAATGTAGTATTTTGACATATCTCCCCAAGCCATTACTTTTTTAGCAGTAGCGATTGTCTCGATATTGCTATCAGTTGCTACTGGAGCACCTAATAATGTTGCTGGGTTTCCTAATTGAAGTGAAGGCTGCCATAGGTATTGGTTGTTGGAATCTTTGAGTTGTCTAACTTCTTTCAAAGTAGCATCATTCATTATCCAAGCACCATTATCTCTATATGGAGCAGTAACACTGTGATAGAGGTCAATAACCTCATCAGATGTGATTGCTGTAGCACTTGCACAAGTGACACCAGTTCCAGCAGCGTTCATAACGCCATTTGGTTTTGATGAACCATTTGCAATTGCGAAGTCAGCACCTGCACCATTTCCTAAAGCACGACCTGCGTCATTTGCTAGGAAAGCTTCTATATCAACACCTTCGTCTGCAAGAAGCTCAGAGCTTACTTGTACAAGATACGCATATTTGAACGCACCTAATGTAACTGATGCTGATGTAGGGTCGGATTCTCCGATTGCTCCACCTTCAGCAACTAATGAGGCTGAGGATAGGGCTGTGATTTGTGGGAATTTGATATCTTCTCCACCACCAGTTGGAACGACTGTTGCGAACTGTCTAACAGCTGCATTTTCGTCTAACTTAGCGATAATTTGGTCAAAGAATCCTTGAGGGACTAAACCACCATCGTTGGCTTTGTCTAAGTCTCTTTTCTCAAAATTGTGAGAACGAACTTCTCCTGTTGCGAATTTTCTAAGAATAGAAGCGTCAGTAGGTACTTCAGCTTTCTTTTCTTCTAAAACTGGCTTGGATTCAAATAAATCTCTTGCTTCCTCTGATTTTTTATTAGCTTCTTCTACAGATGCTAACTCTTGAACACGAGCATCGATTTCAGACATTCTGTCATTCATCTTGTCCCATTGTTCTTTTTCAGCTGAATCAAGTGAACGATTTTCAGAGATTTCTCTATCGTTCAATTCTTTCATTTGCTCCCAGAGATTATTTCGCTCTTCATATAGTTTTTCAACTATTGCCATTATTTTCTCCTAAGATTGTGGAGAAGCGACTCATCATCGACCTCTCCTTTTGTTGGGTGGCGAAACCAAATTGTTTCATCAACGAATCTGATTTCTAAATCTAAAAAATTATTATGATTTTTTTAGTAGTTCTAATCGTCTTTTTCTAGCTTCTGCATTGAAAACAACTTCCTCTTCTTCTTGAAGTAGTGATTTCAATTCTCCATTGTCATTAGCTTCAATAAGTTGGTTTAAATCTAAACCACTCATTTGAGCTAGGTTTCTGAAGCTTCGTTCTGCCATAACAGTTGAATCCTGATAGGCAGGGAATGCTGTTGGAGAAACTTCATACAATCTAGTTTCTAAGACTTCTCGAACTACTGGCTCATTAGAGTCATCAGGTACACTCCAAGTTTCATCAAGAACATCAAATCCAAATGATGAGTTTGTGACATCGCCACGCTCAATCATCATATAGGCTGACCTGTGATGAGGAATATCTAAATCTAAACTTACTTCATAATGAAGTCCTTGTTTATCTTCAGCGAGTTGTAGTGTTCCTGCTCTTTTTGAGCCGAGTACTAAAGAAGTATCGTGATTGAATAGAGCTTTGATGTCATCTCTTGAGGTTTGTGTTCCTCTTTCTTGTAGTGTCTTTTTAAAAGCACCTTTGTTGATGACTTCAACGAAACCTCCACCTAGTACCTGTGATTTTTTATTGAACACTGACGCATAACCAGTTATCACAGCTTTAGAACCCTCTAAGGCTCTAATCTCGAACTGATTCGTTACGAATCTAATATCGTGTTCAGGTGTTGGTCTCACTTGCTTTGGAGCAGAAGTGAAAACTTTGTCTTGTTTTATTTCAGACATTCTTTCTCCTGTATCTTCTTCTTCTAAAGTCGCTATATAGCGTTCTGCCCATTTCTGAGCATCCATCTGATTAGCCTCTTCAATAGAGCCACCCCATAAAAGCCAAGCTGTTTGTCCCTTAGTAGGTTTATCGCTTTCTCCATTTAGGTAGGCTCTTGCATCGTCAGAATCTAAATCAGATATGTGCCTCAAAAACCAAGCGTTCATACTCTTGGCTTTGTCGTGACTAACTATTCCATCAGCCATATCTTTTGCATCATTAATGGTGGCGTTGACTAATCCATCTCCACCAAAACCTTGTTCATAAAAATCAAGACCTCGTTGTGCGTTATCTTGAATGTATTGTGGAACTTCTATATGTTCCCTTGTTTCAGGCTGATTCTCTTTCATAATTTCCTAATCTTTATAAGTTTGTAGATACTTTGAGAGGTCTAATTTTCTGTGAAATTTTACATCCTCATAATCTTCATAACCTAAATTCTTCATTTGATTTTTCATCCACTGTTGTTTCTGTGGAGTAGAATTTGGGTTCTTATGACTTCTTCTAAGCACTTCTTGATGTTTAGTATCTATAGCAAAAGGTTCTTGTGTACCTATAGCTTCTCGATGCAATCTTCCAGCTTCGTTATAGAGTTCTTCTAATTGCTCAAAGGTCAGTGTTGCGTATGTTTCAACAGTAAAAAGACTTGGAACAAAATCGTTTATTTGTTTATCCCAAACTGTGTCAGGAGTCCAGTCTTTTCTTTTTCCTAAATCCTTTATTGCATACCAAGATTGTTCAGCATAGGGATGAAAGTGAATAACAAACTCTGCACGAATTTGCTTGATACTTCCTTTACCTGCTTTTGTATCTTTGAGATTTTGTTCTTTGAGTAAATCATTGAACTTTTTCATCGCTTCAAAGTCAGTGTTCTTTATCCAACTAGAACCTTTAACTTCTACATACCGACCAGTTACTTTTTCTGCAAAGCTGCAATATGGAGCATCTAAGTCGTGTTTTATAATTGCCTGCAGCTGCGTGTCGTTTTCAACATAAGTAAGCCAGTAATCAGGTCGCCAATTCTCAAGGTGTGAGATTATCTTTGCACCATAAGGCAATGCTCTTTCCTTAGGGTTATAACCAAACTCTTGATATGCACCTGTTGCATTTTGAAAGTCTGATATTTTGTACTGACCATCAAGCTTTTTAAATCCTCGCTTATTTAGAAACATCTCAAAACATAACTCGCCTAAAAAGGGTTTGTCATTGTCGTTTGTGTTTGCCAAGAATTGTTCAGCTTGTTTATGCCAGTGACCTAAGACGAACTGTGCTTGTTTATACTTATACTCTTCTGGAACATCTGTAACGAAATTCCAATTATCTTCTATCTTCATATAGTCCTTTAGAACTTTGTGACTATAAGACTTTGTGAAACTTTAGTCTATTTCAAAAATCCGAAACCATAACTATTCGTTATTTGCTTCCTTTGATTCTTGGTTGAGGTTTTGGAGGTAACTATCTCCGATTTCTCCATCTAATGGAGGTAAGTCTTCTTTTGCTCTAATTTCATTTACAGATAAGAAGCCAGCGTTACGACCTAAGTTATATGCTTGGTATCTCTGTGATATAGATGCTCTTAGCAATCCTGAAACATCAATTTTTGCAAACTGACCTCTTGGTAACATCATTGTCATTGCTTGTTCAATTCTGTTGATGTAGGGGAGAAGAGTTAATTCATAAAACACTCTGTTTTGCTCCTCTATGGATGAACCTAGTTTTGTTGTTTCAGATAAGTCGCCAATAAGATATGGTGGCACTCTAAACAATCCACATACTTCAATTTTGTTAAATCTTCTTGTTTCCAAGAACTGCATTTGCTGATGATTAATGCTTATAGGTTTCCATTTTGCATTTTCAGTAAGAATGCCAATGTTATGTGCTTTCTTACTACCTTTATGTTTTCTATTGAACGATTGTTTCAATACTCTCAGAGCTTCTTCACTTGGTGTAGAATCCATTTCAATAACACCACTAAGCACAGCTCCATTTTGATAAAATCTTCCAGCAAATTCTTCACTTGCAAGAGATATACCAATTGCTTCAGCTCCAGCTTCTATTGGACTAAGTCCATAATCTGAACCTTGTTCAAAGTTTTTGATATGTATAACATCGCCATCAGGAGTAAGAGAAGTATATTTTTTGTATGTTTTTTTACCATCATATGTATAACAAATGTATCCATCTTTTCTTTCTACTCTGACAAAGTCAGGATGTAGGTTGTACACCTGCTTTGGAAATCCTAAGTTATCTCTATCAGTAATAAGCCAATAGCTATTTCCATACAGTGCCAGTGAACTTATGGTTCTGTGAATAAAAGTAAATCTGTCTGTCTCAGGATTAGGCATTGAGTTTGTTGCATCCATCCACGCTGGAGAAGCTACTTGCTCTCGATAATCGCCTGTTTTTCTGTAACTGTGTATTGGCATTGTTGCTATTGAATCTGCAATTAATGAAACACAGGAATAAACAGCTGATGATGTTATTGCTGTTCCTGCATCAACACTTTTACCAGCTGCTGTCTTACCACTATCATCTAAACCTAAATCAAAAACAGAAGCATCCATTGCTCTTTTTTCAATTGGTACATCTCTAAATAAATCTAAAATATTCATAATCTCTCCATATCAAGTACAAGTCCAAATGCGACAAGGGAGAATCCAAGTATCAAAAATCCCATTCCTAAAGAATAGAGAAAACCAGCTATTGCTAGACATAAAAATCCAGCTCCTGTTATTGCATAATTAATTATCATAAATTTATAAACTTTGGGTCTTCCTTGACTTCTTCTTCAGGTTCTAATCTCATATCAGACCATCTGTCAAAAGCCATAATTGCTCCAATTGCTAAGTCAATCTTGTGAGGCGAGTTTTTGTTTGCCTTAGTAACTAATGTCCCTTGTGGAGTTTCCTTAGGAACACAGTTAATCAAATGTTGAAATAAATCATTATCGCCTGAATGACTTAGTTGTTGTTCTAAAACAGCTGAATAGAACCTTGAACAGGCTTGAGCCATTTTCTTTCTATAATTGCCTTCATAGTAGAGAACCATATCGCCACCGATAATCTCTTCTAATTGTGCGATTTCGTTATGCCAACCCATAGGGTCAACTGTTAACTCCAATACTTCGTATTTCTCAAAGCATTCCAATATCTTGTTAATAACTTCATCTCTAGGAACTTTCCATTGTTGGTTTTCATTAACTGGTCTTGCCCAGTGTCCGAGAACTTCAATGTGTGGTTTTTCATCCATAGAGATTGCAACCAATGCTGTTGAGTCTCTTGAGTAACTACCATCAAAAGCCAGTATTACTTCAGAACCTTCTTCAATTGATGCAGTTTCTTCATAACATTCCTCCCAAACACCTACAGGAAGCCATCGTTCGGCGGTTGTAGTCCATTGATTTAGAAAATATCGTCTAAATTCGTTTTCAGGAGTTGCGTGATACGCTCTTTCAAGTTGCTCAAAACTAACAAAATCGCCGAGAGCAGGATTAGCTTGCTCAATGGCTTGTTTTCTTTGTTCAGGGTCTGAGATATCCAAGTCTTTATCAGCTTCAAATATCTTGTAGTAAAATCCTTCATCCTCAATTGTTCCTTCTTCAATTCCCTTTGCGTATTTATATAATCTAAAACACAGAGAGTTTTCAACGCCAGCTGTGCTGATGTTTATACCCATAGTGTTTTGTCTTTTTCTTAGCCCATTAGAAATAACCAAGTGTGCTCGTTCTTTGTTACCAGTCATTTCGTGAACTTCATCAAAAATAGCCATCGATGGTCTCATTCCATCATTTACACCAGCAACACAAGGAACTCTGAGGATTTGAGCCTGTGGATTATCTTTTAAAACAATCTTTCGTTCCATTAGGTCGGCATAGTGACGAAGCTCTCCATTTGCAATCATCTGTTTTGCAGAAGAGAACACAATGTCTGCTTGGTCATATGAACTTGCTACTAAAGGAATTAGGGGAGCTGTTTGATTTAAACCCATCAGACCTGCAACAGCTAAAGCACTAGCTATTTCAGATTTACCATTTCCTTTTGGTGTAGAGATATAAGCTGTATGGTATTTAAAAGTTCCATCTTCTCTAACTTCAAACATATCTAAAAGGATTTCTTTTTGCCAGTCTCTCAGCACAAAAGGTTTCCCTAAATAGTCTCCAGTTGAATGGACACAATATGTTTCAATAAATTTGATTACTCTATGACCTAAAGTTTTCATTGTATTCATTCCAGTAATTCTTATTTTGAAGCTTTATCTGCCAATGAAACAGCTTCTGTTGTAACTGTTTTAACAGTGCAGCAATAAAATATCTAACTTTGTATTGATATACCATCTATGTCTTCGGATTCCTTCACTAGTCTTGTACTTACTTGACCCAGTCCGACCCTCCCCAAGACTTCAAGAAAAGTGTTTTTTTTTTTTTTTTTTTTTTTTTTTGGTCAGTTAAAAATTAATTATCTAAATCAAGTTCAGAGTTAAGGTCAGACAAAGATTTCTTTGCACTTACTAGTTGTATTCCTAAAGTAACTCTTGCTTTTGGATTGAGACCAATTCTGTCTTCTAAGTTTCTTATTTCAGCGTCAATCTTTAGCATTGCGTTATATAAAGGGTTGAGAACTGCTTGTCCTTGCGAGCCGACAACTAATCGTTCTTTTTTTGCTTGTTTAAATATGCGTTCTCGTTCATCAATGAGAGAAGCTAGTCTTTCTATTACTGGCAGGTCGCTTTTTATGTCAATTGCACTAGCGACATCACTATTCCAAAAGTTATTCCACCATATTTTGGTTGATTTTAGGTTTCTTCCAACTAATTTAGGTATTTCTCTTTTTTTATAGCTTTCTATATCTATAATTTCAGGTTTTATTCTGTGTTCTCGTTGGTCAACTGGCTTTGCATTTGACATAATTTCTCCTGCTAAAAAACTTTATTCTGTGTCCTAAAAAATGTGAGACTATACAAAAAGGAGAATGGA
>WLWH01001003.1_pt1 | contig 20544 bp, 31 predicted proteins | sample 6712741 | NCBI WGS metagenome assembly WLWH01 (sample SAMN12718694, study PRJNA515312) | sponge metagenome | isolation source: marine sponge | host: Mycale hentscheli | place: New Zealand: South Island, Marlborough, Capsize Point | collected 2003-05-01
TTTGACCGTCAACAATATAACCAGCAGCAGAAGCTACAGCTCCACCATTGTAGATCGTAGTAGCATAACCAGCATCGATTTTGTATTTACCTAAGCCTTGAGTAGCCGGAGTTTGTCCGAGCATACCCGCAGCAATAAGTCCAAAACCTTGTCCGTTTTTGTTTGCCATGTTGTTTCTCCTTGTGTCCATGTTTCCATAGACTGATTATTATTAAATCGATGATAGGGATTAACCCGAGAAATAACTAAAAAATTATTTCTTTGTACCACCGAAGGTTACACGAGATTGTCTATCAACGTTGATAGGCATCCTACTATCTTGCTCCCTCATAAGATCGTTGTTTACTGCGTCGCTTCGTTCTTTATGACGGTTAGCCATATAGTCCTGACGTTGCTGTGCGATCTCAATCGGCACCTTCGCAAGAAGAAGGCCTCCAACTCCGATAACCCCCTTGTATTTCCCTTCTTCGAGAATTGGATAGTCACCTGCATTTTCGACTTCTTCGGCACGAACTAATTCATAACCTTCTCTTAATCGTCCAGTTATGTTTTTCGTATCTTGGAAACCGGCTACCTCGGCTCTTATCCATCTGTACCTGAATCCATCAGGTGCAGGGGGTGCATCTAAAGATGACGGTGGAACCCATACCTTTGGTCTTTCAGATTTAGACCTAGATTGGTTCGCACGAGAAGTTTTTTTATTTTCATTTTCCATATGCTTATACCTCCTTCGTGATTTTTAATTGTTTCGCATATTCTTCGAGTGGCACACCTAATTTTTTAGCTATTGCTACCTGTGATGATGTGAGTTTCACAGTTTTTGTGCCCGGCCTAACAACTCGTCTTGCCGAAGCTACAGTTTGCGTCGGTCTAGCCGACGTATTACTGTCCTTTATATCAAACTTATTCGGAAATTCAAGTCTTATTCTCTTATCAACTTCCGTATAATAATCATTTGATTTTGGGTCATACCCTTCCTTTTCCACTAGATCTTTATGTATCTCAAAAGCAGTAAAAGTCATTGGTCTGTCTTGTCCAAACCAAGTATTTTTAGCCGCCCATGATTCCGCTCTAGGGTCAGGGTTAGGTAGTTCTGATGGGGTTTCTCTAGGTAGATTCACTTCGTCTTCTAATTTGACTGGTGTTTCTTGTGCTGGAGAAGACTCCTTCATAACATTTAATCTAGCTTCATCAATAGATAATGCAGCAACTCTTTTTTGAGCATTGACTTGTGCAGTAGCATCACCAGACTCTATCGCTGAGGATAGTTCTTTTTGCGCTGACTCCATTCCATCTTTAACTCTTTTTTCGAATTGAGATACATAGTCTTTATTGACTTGTCCAAATCTAGAATCCAAAGTTTTTCTTTTGCTTTCAACGGCTTTTGCATAATCCAAAGCGGCCTTCTCTCTCCGCTCTGCTTCACGCATACGTTTGGTAAGCCCAGAAATACGTTTTTGAACTCCTTTACTATAGTCTTCTAATTTTTCTTCGTCCTTTTTTTCAGGCTCTGATCCTTCTTTAAGTTCTTCTCTTGGCTCTTCTATTACTTCTTCTTGTTTCGTCTCTACTTGTTCTTTTTTCGGCTCCTCGGTATTAACTACCGACTCGTCTTTTTGTTCCTCTAGATTAACCACAGCACCTTCGCCGGATGTATCTAGATCAACCATTTTTTCTTCAGTTGGCATAGTTTCCTCCTATGATATTAGTATTCATGCAAGATATCCTCTGGATTCTCGATGGTTGCTAAAACTTCGTCGTCGTTTAGCAGACGTATCTCTCCTCCCTCAATTTTTATTCTTGATCCAGCATAACGGGCAAACATTACCCATTGTTGTTCTTTGCACCAAGGACCTTCAGGAAATTTTTCCTTATCCTTGTAACAATCTGGACCCATTCTTAAAACTAAACCACATTGCGACGCAACTTGTTGTCTCTCTAAGGCTGCATCGGCAAGTATTAACCCACCTTTAGTTTTCTCTTTCATTTTGAAAGGCAAAACTAACATCCTCCAACCAGTTGGCTGTGGTAGTTTATTTGAATCTTCTGCTGTAAAATCTTTTTCTTTTTTGACTCCTACCAATTCTTTATTCGGTAGTTTTATCTTTGATGTCGATGACTGTTCCATGTTGCTCCTTATCATTTAGCAGGTTAGAGAGTTCCTGTTTAGTTGCCTCTAGGGCTGTTATCTGTCCTATTATATAGTTATATTTTTGCATATTGTCAATACCTCCTGACGTAACGGCTGCTGACAATTCTTCATTTCTTCTTGATAGATATTTTAAAAGTCTATTGATTACTGTTTCTAATTGCACTTAACACTTCCATCTTCTGCGAGCCTGTCTTAGTCTTGAGTTAGGATCTTTTGCAGCCTTAGGAAATTGTTTCATTTGGCCTGCGCTTCTTGCACAGTACGACTTACGTCGATTTGCAGCTTTAGATCCTGGTTTAACTTTTCCAGTCACCGCTGTTTTTAGTTTAGAACCGGGATTTTTTCTTCTGTAGGCTTTGACACCGGCTCGAGTCATACCTGCTCCAGACTTTGTAGGTCTAAAGTTTTTTTTATTTCTTGCAGGCATAGTGCCTTTTGAAAAATCTTTTCTCATTAAATCATTCTCATGTTTTGTCTTCTAGCCATGAATCCGCCACCCATAGCTTTAGTTCTTTTTGTAAATGTAGAAACGTTTGTAGGTTTTCCTCCGGGATTACCGGCTGCTCTTTTTCGTTTGACAGCAGACGCCTTCTGCCCTTTTGACATCCGTGTGGCTTTTGCAAGTGGTACGCACTTCGGATATTTTCTTTTGCTCCCCTTCGATCTTCCGCAAGGTTGATACTTGCCGTCCTTCTTTGGTGCTCCAATGTCTACCCACTTCTCCTGTACCCATTTACGTAGTCCCATTATGAATTTTTGCCGTAAGCTCTGCCTTTACCCTTAACACACATACCGCCACCTTTGTACATTTGTCTGGCCATAGCTGGTCCGCCCATAGCTTTTTTTGCTTTTTTCTTTCCGCCTGGTGTAACTTTACCAGAGCAGACAGCTGATGCATACATGTTTGCATATGCGCTTGGGTATACCTTAAATTTTCTTTTTGCTGCTGCTTTTCCTTTTGGACAAAGTTTAGCCATTAAGATCTCGCTGTTTGTTTTGCTCTTTTAAAATCTTTTGCTTTTGGTGCACCCTTTGCACCTTTCTTTCGCATTTTTTCACCACGTTTTCTTTTAGCGTGAATGTTTGCGTATAAACCTGGTCTAGACATTATGCTATTACCTTTTTTTTCTTCTTTTTCTTTTTCAAAAGCGCAAAATCTTTTCCAGATATTTTACCATCTTTATTAGCATCAAGTTTAACTTGACCGCCTTTTAAAAAGCCTGGTTTTTTAACTTGTGTGTTAAATCTTCTATTAGCCATTATTTTTTTCCTCCTCTAAATATTTGTGTTCCCTTTATACCAAAAATACTCGCAACTACAAGCACCCATAAATTAGTGAACCATTTCGGAAGCTCATGAAAGTATTCGAAAAACAATTTTACCTTCTCCATCGCAGTTGGATCGTCCGACATCACTGCCCACATTAACACTACGATAGGCGCCGAAATTATAACGAGCACAAATTCGTCCTTATAATCGTTTTGTCTAGCTTCTAGCAATTTACCTTGGTAAGTTTCCTCACCACGGGCCATTTTCTCTGCATGCATCAATTGTGCATCAGACATAGCCATCTTTGTCTTCTGGCGGTTAGAATAAATTTTACTTCCCGCTTGCAAAGCAATTTTTGCTAGACTAAACCAAGCCATATTAGTACCAAGTAGCTATTTTTTTCTTTTCAGTTAACATTCTCTTAGTTCCTCTAACTTTTTCCTTGTCTCCAGTAGGAATATAGTTAAAAGCGCCATCAGCTGTTGTTTTAGATCTAGGATCTATCTCAACATTCTGTTCTGGAATCTTAACTTCTTTTGATTTTTTATAATTAATCATATTTTTGTTCCTTTTATTAATCTTCTACCTTAATTGCAGTTATACCTTGATTTCCAGCCTTTGCAAGACTTACTCCTGCTCTTAATTTAGCTAATTTTTCGTTTTGATCTAGTTTATCTTCGTTTAATTGTCTTGCTTGAAGTAATTTTGCTCTATCAAGGTCCATTTTTTGTTCTCCTTCATCTTTTTTACGTTCATTTTCCATTGCACGAAGGTCAACCTCTCTTGATTTTAGTTTTAAAAGAGGATCAGCATCAAATTGTGATGTAATTTTCTTTTCTTCTTCCATAAAATCGCCCATCAGTTCAGAAATTAAGACTGCTTTTCTTGCTTCCATGTCCATAGATATTTTTTGTAGCTGTGCTTGTATCTGTGGGTTCTGTTGTGCCATTTGTTGCATCTGTTGAAGCTGTTGAATAGTGTCTGCAAACTCTAATTCTATCTGTTCTTGCGCCATTAAGCTAATATGCTCTAAACAATTCTTTTCAATCGCAGCCATAACAGGTGGATTGTTTCTAACCATGTTTGTTGCCATAAAATTTAAGTGAGCTGTCATGTGTGCTCTGTGATCTTGACCTCTAAACGCTTGAAATGGTTTCATTCCTAATGCATCGATGTGTTCTAACGCAGGATCTTTAGGTGCGATCGGTGCTGGAGGCGGTAAAATCTTATCAATATCTTTTATACCAAGTGCCTCATACATTTTTCTGTATGCATTATATAAATTATGAATCTTAGGATTAGATGTAGCTAATTGTAATTCTGTTTGTGCAATCGTAATTCTTTGTGACATAGAAAAAATGTTTGGATCTGCTACTGGTAAGATATCTACTCTATCATCAAAGTCTTGTTGTTTAACTTCTCTTCTTCCACCCACAACATCAAAAGGATAAACGGGTGGTAAATATGTTTTGAATAAAGTTGCAAGTAATCTAAACTCAGATCTCATAGATGTGTATAATCTTTTGTGAATAGCTGACATAACACGTGAACCTCTTTCAAGAAGTGCAACTGTAGTTCCAACTGCAGCAGCTTGATTACCATCGCCTACTTGCATATCTGCAATAGCCGCAAATCTTTGTCCTGCTTGAACTACAATACCCATCAACTGTAATAATGTTGGTGATGGTTCTTTGTAAGGTAGCATCATAAATGAATCTCTAATATTACCACCCGGTGCATCTACATCTTTAAATTCACCTGGTTGTATTGGTGATGCTTCGTCTCTAACTCTTACACCTCTTTGTTTAAATCCTGCTGGCAAGTTTGATAGCGTACCTGCGTCCAACAATTGACGGAGAGCGACCGTTGCCGTTCGACTCAATCCGCCAATCATATGGATCAATCCAAATCCGTAGAATCCTAGTCCTGGCAGAAATTTAAAGTGGACAAAGTAAGTGACTCTAGCTTTTTTTGGATCGTCAGGATTAAAGTTCCTTCTAATAGAAAGAACTTTTCGCGAACCTTCGTCTACAGTAACAATATAAGGGAGCTTAATTCCTGTAGGTTCTCCGTTCGCATCCTTATCTTCAAAACCTTCTAAATCTAAATTAACGTGACACTCAAACAAAGTATAGACTTGATCGGGTCTACCTGATTTTTTAGTGCCTTCTAGTTCTCTTTCTTTTGACTCAACTTCGTTTTTAAAAACAGCTGGTGAACCTAATTCTATATCAGAATAAAAACCACCTACCTGTTGTTTTCTTAAATCATTTTCTGACATTTTTATAACATGCATAATTGCTTCTGCATCATCAAGAGATGTAGCAGAGTAAGGTACAACTAAATCATCGGCAGGTACAAATTTAGATACTGCTCTTGCTAATAAATCATCGTAATAAACTTTTTTAAATGCAGATCCTGCAAGAGGTAAGTGAAATAACATTTGGTCAAACTCTGGTTCATACTCTGGCATCTTTTCCATAAGTTCGTAGTTCATGTACTCTCTTACTCTTTGTGCTTGTGCTTCTTTTTGTGGATCGCTGTTACCAACAATCTGAGTTCTAATTGGTCCTTCTGCAGGTAATAATTCTTTGTAAGCACCAGCTTGAAACTGTGTTACGGCTTCTGCTAGTACAGGGTGCGTGGCCCCCGAAGCGCCTTGAAAAGGCTCTGTTCTGTTTTCGTATTTAAATCCTAAAAGATCTAAACCTTCTGTGTAAGATCTTTCCCAATCTTTCCTTGAAGATTTGTAATCTGTATAGTTAGAAAATAATTCTAAACCAATAGGTTCTAAAATATCGTCTGGTAATAATTCTGCTAAGTTATCAAAGTGATTAGGTTGTCCTTCAATATTTACTTTGCTTGGATCAAAGTTTAATTCTACGCCACCATCTTCTGTTGGGTTTATTTCAACAGGTGGTTTGTTAGCTTCTTCTTGTTTCTGTATTTCTACTTCTTGATCAGGTCCATCTATTTTTACAGAGGTTCCTAACTCCGAAAGAGTCTTGTCAATATCTGCCATTAATTACGCTCCTTGATTGGTCTAACATTTTTTGCAACATAAGGCAACCCGTGTGGTGTCTTACCAGATTTTGGTGGGGGTCCTGATTTTACACCCGATATAATACCACCTTCTGCTTTTTCTGATCTGTATTTTACTTTATTAATACTGTCTTTAAACATATCGTCCCCTTTAAGACGATTAATTTCTGTTGGGTCTTTTAAAATTCTTTTCAACTCGCTTTTACCAAGTCCTGCTGGATTAATTCCCATTTCTCCTAGTTCATCTAAACTGTATTTTTTACCGCCATCAGATAAGATATCAAGTATTTCATCAATGGATTCTAATCCACCGTCAACATCGGCTAAGTCGCCGTCCATATCGGGTTTTAATGTGCTCTCTTCATATATGTCGGGAACCTCTACAGGTTTACCTTTATCATTTAATACTGTTTCTTTCGGTGTGTAAGATATTTCTTCTTTGTACATAATGCCGTCGTATGTTTCAAGGTCTCCGTCAGGCGTAGTATACTGACCCCCACCTTCAGTGTCTTTATAAATTTTTATTTCACCGGAACTTATATCCTCAGTCATTGTATATCCTTTGTAGTCGTAAACTTTTTGTCTCTCAACAGTTGAAGCTGTTTCCGATACATCGTCTCCTTTGCTCTTAATTAAACTTACAAAGTCAAAGAAGTATTTTGGTGTGCCACCTTTTGTTATAATTTCTGGAACTTGTTTTGCAACTGCTTTGGGTGCTTTGCTTAAAAAGTCTAGTCCTAAGTATTTAAGAAAACCAACTCCAGCACCAGCGCCAATAGATAAAACTATATCTCTTCTTGTTTGATCTACACCCTGTTGGGCTACTTTGTTTTCTATCTCTTTGTTAACTTTTTCTATACCAACTGCTGTTACACCTATATCTCTAAGCTTTTTTAAAAGTTTTGGTGCGTATCCAAGTAAAAATAAAGGCGTTGCTGGTCCAGGTAACTCTCCTACAAATTGTAAAAATTCTCCTGTTGTTCTTTGTGGACCTGATCTTTTTTCTTCTGAAGTTTGTATTGCTTTATCAGATATGCCTAGTAAATCCCCATACTCACCATTTAAAAAGTCTCTTGTAATTTCTGGATCTAAAATATCCATGATCTCTGCTACACTTTCTTTGGTAATCCCCATATTCTTTTTTAAATCTTTTATAAAAACAGCTCCAGCTTTGGGTGTACTTAAAATAAATTCAGGAATGTTAGCAGCACCTCTTACAAGTTTTTGTGCATAGTATGGAATAGCTTTTGGGTCTGCAAACATAGTATTAAAGGTTTGTAATAAATTTCGTTCACCATCATCGCCGTAAACTTCTTCTTTAAGACTAGGCTCGTTTTCTTTTTCTAACATTTCAATAAGATCTGTATTTTTAAATCCAGATAAAATTTGACCGTATCTAGGGTCTGGTGTCCCGTCTTGAAAACCAACACGGCCACCCATAGCTGCCATAAAAGGATTGTCGATGTCAGATATTTCTAATTCATTTGTGTCACCAAATCTTTCATTTGCTTCTTCAAACATTCTTCTTCGTTCTGCTGACTCTGGTTCTGGAATATCGTCTGCTATTTTAATTGTGCCCTCACCCATCTTCTCGTTTATCTCTTCTGCAACAGGTGGTAATTTACTTTCTGGTAACTGTTCTTTTGCAATCTCTTTTAAAATAGGTAGAGATTTTTGTCGTAGTTCTGATAAATTTATTTTACCTTCAGAGTATTGTGTAGCAATAGTTCCTAATGCTTTTCCTAACTCTGGTCTTTTTGTTAACCAACCAGAAGCTCCAATCATAGCCTCATCAATCGGCGTGCCTAATAAACCAGCAAACACTCCATAGTCTATGGCTGCTGCAGCAGCACCTGGTACAATTCTTAAACCTTTAAGAGGGAGTTTGTTAAAAAAATTTTGTGCAGTGTTTCTTAAATTCATAAGTTTCTTAACCTGATCATCAACAGAAAAAATTTTACCCGTTCCTTTAGATTTTTTTATGGTTTCTGCTTGATCTAAAATTCTATCTTCAATTGACTTTTGAAAATTTTGTTTAGGAAACTGTGATCTTAAATTATTTATTGCTTTTTTGAATTCTTTATTACTTATCATTCCCGCTCTAACTTTGTTAAACAAAGAAGATTCTATAGCGTTTATGTCTGATGTGTTATAAGACAGACCTGTAAAAGGTTTCTTTTTAACTCCTTCAGGTCCATGAAGTATGGCAAAAGATCCAAATGTGGGTTTATATTTATATCCGTCAACTTGAATCTTTTTAACTAGTTTATCAATTTTAATTTTGGTTCCTGGTTTAAAAGGGTTATCAATTTTTTTACTTGAAAAATTGTTTAAATCTGTGGCTGTTTGATATACTTCAGGAAAATTAGATTTTACAACATCAATATTACTTAAGTTATTAACAGAGAAAGGTTTTTCTCTAAGACTGTATATCTTGTTTTTATATTTAAATGATATGTCTCCTACCTTATATTTTTTACCAAGTTCGTAAGGTATAGGTTTTCCTTTTTTGTTTATTAATTCAACATCCCCTTTTCCTTCATTTTGAACCCAGTTACGAAAGGCAAATTGCATTACTTTAAATCGTGGAGCGTTAGCTCTTCCTCCACTAGTATTAACGTCAGACAATACAGGTCGTCCACTCGATATATCTAAAGCTTTAGATAATTGTTCACTAAGAGATAAATCTTTTACAAAATCATAAGTGCCTCTAGCTTTTGGTAAACTATATCTAATAACATCAGCTCCTTGATCTTTTATTACATTGTAAGTTTTAACTGTTCCAGAATCTAACAATCTTCTAAAAGATAATTTATTCATGCCTACTCTTTCTGCAGCCACATCGTTAAAATAACCTTTTAAAGGTTTGTCGTCTATTAACATATTTCTTAAAACTTTATCTGCTTTCTCAACTCTTGTTTCTAAATCTGTCAATGCTGGTATTTGTTCTACTTGCACAGTTTTTATTTTAAATTTATTTTTAACTTTATTTGCTATTTCTTCTTGAGCAACAAACCTTTCTCCTGCATTTGCATCAGATACTAATTTGGATGCAAACTTATTAATTTTAGGATTTTCTGCTGTTGGTATTCTACCTATTTCAGTTTTTATATCGTTAATCGCATCGGCAAGATTTACATTTTTTTTAGCTATATATGTAACGGGATTACCTTGCGTAGTGCCTTTTTCAATTTTAAAATATTTATTTATTTTTTTAATAGCCTCTGGATTTTTTGAAATATAAGTACCAAGTGTTTGAGGTTTAATATCTAATTGTTTTGCAAAATCAGAATATAAAAAACTTTCACCAGCGTAGCTTCCTGGTTCAGTAACCAAACCACGTTTGGGAGTTTCTATAGATCCACCTAACTCAAAATCTACCCTACCACCATCTTTAAAAAATCTACCTACACCCTCGTTACCTGAAGCTATAAAATCTTTGTAAGACATTGTACCTCCCGCATTTTGATATGCTTTGAATGCATCTAAGGATAAACCTATAGCCTCTTCTGTTCCTTTAACGGCGTCTGACGCATCAGCTACTTGGTCTTTTAAATCAAACCTATCTTTTAAGGTAGGCGCTAAAGATTCAAACTCATCGGTTGCTGGATTATATAAGTACTTCAACAATACCTCCTCTTGCAAACTTAGTTGGATCGTCATCAGATTTTTTAAGATTAAAAGGTAAGATCTCAGCAGAATCATCTGCAAAGAAATCATCTGGTTTTGTTTGTGCTTCTTTTAAAATTTTATTTATCTCATCTAGTCTTAAAGACTTTTCTTGAAACTCTTGATAAGGCAATGTGCTAGATCCGTCTTGATCAACTAGACTTAGTTCAGACTGAAGTTTATTACCTTCTTCTGATAACTCGTTTAAAGATTTGTTTGTGTATTGAGATAGGTCTATACTGTCTGAAGGTGCAATCTCATTTTTAATTTTAACTAGATTAGCTCTTTTTATATTTTGATTTTTAATATCTTCTGCTCCTTTAAAGAAAGCATTGTCGCCCCCTTCAATACTTTTAATGACGAGATCTACATCTGCAATCTCTTGATCTATTTCTCCTGGTAAACTGTAGTGCGAGTATGTATTACCTGGTGCATTTTTATTTTTAGGTACAACACCTCTTTTTCTAAATTCAAATCTGCCTGGATATCTTATACCTGAAGTGCTAAAAGCATTTTCATCAATATACTTTCCTAATATATCAAAAGCATTGTCGCCATAGTGATGTCTAAATATTTTTATAGCATCGATGTAAGGATGCCCACCATCTCTCATAGCGTTATAGATTGCAGGTCTAACTGATATAATTCCTGCTTCAATCTCATCGGCTAAAAACTGTCGTGCCAAACTTCTATTAATAGCTTCGTTCTGTGCATATCCTTTACCTTGATATAAATTTTTTACTCTATCTTTTGGATCAGGAAAATTTTTTAGTTCATCTATTTCGTCTATAGTGCTTTTTATTTTTTTCATGTTTGTATCCATTTCTCCTAGGATACCTTTAAAGTCGTCAAAGATATCGCTCTTCATATAATCAGCCAATTGATTGGTAGAGGATTTGTTACTCATATCCGCTTTAAACATGTTATAAAGTTTCTCAGGTTCTTTACCTGCATCACTTAATTCAACACCTAATGATTTAACTTTGTCATCTAAGTTTTTAAATATTTTCATATTATAAATAATATTGTCCATATCTTTTCTACCCAAAGCTAAGTTATTACTTTGTGCTTCCTTTATTTGTTTGACCATACCTTGTTCAATAGCATCTCTCTCTAATCTAAATCTATTATATAAACCCTCTGTTGTGCCATCTAATCCATCTAGCACAAACTTAGATTTTTGAGGATCTGATATCTTTGAATTTATAAAACTAAACTCACCACGTTCTTTTTTTGTAATTAATTTTTTGGGAATGTCTGCTCTCTTAACCGTTTTAACATTTGCTCTTAGCCCTGTTAGATATTGATACGCTTCATCATATAGCTTAGAATATTCTGCGCCATCCATGTCTGTAGAATCTTGAATACCATCATCTTTTATAAACCCTCTCTTTCTAGCAAGTTCCTCTGCTAGGATATCTGCATTATATTTTGTGTCACCTGAAGCATAAGACGGTGATACGTTATCACTTGCTGTGATAACATCTGGTTTAGTGTTTTCAGGTAATTTAATAGAGCCCGTGGTTTTTGTATCAGGTATTTTAATCTTACCTGTAGGTGCTTTAATACCTGTAATCTTTTCAGCAAACTCTTTAGCTAGTTTTTCTGGTAGTCCACTTTCTACAAAATAGGCAAAGGCCTCTAAAAATGCTCTAAATGGTTTACTCATTAATAATACGTCCTTGTACGTTTCGGTTTATTGTCATCTATGTAGTCTTCAGGGTGTCCAATTAGTCCACCTTGTCTAAAGCGCATGATGGCTTGAGTGGTAGAATCTACCAAGTCGTCATGATCTCCATTAGGAAACGCTGCGCACTCTTCGATAACTTCGTCCGCAAATTTCTGGTCTGGTGCCCATATCATACCACTTTCAAACAAAGGTGCAACCGCATTTACCCTTGCATGCTTATCATTTCCTTTCGACGGCGTAAAATTAATTACAGGTATATCCATTTGTCTAAGCTCGTAGGTTAGCGGCAGACCTGATGCTTTAGCCTCTACAATCACTGATTCGGGTTGCCAATACTTATATTGCTGTAAAGCTAGACGTCTAAGCTCTGGAAACTCGTATCGTCCCTTAATAGCATCAAGTAATAATAAATTAGCTGGACTATCCTCTGATGGGTAAAAAATACCCCACGTTGTAATAGCAGAATAGTCGGCCGACTCCTTCTTCATGAAAGCTGTATCGTAAGATTGTATTACGTGATGAAGCGGAGGAATATCTTCCTTGTTATACTTTTGCCACCATTCTCGTTTTAAGATAGCGCCTTCCTCTGATGTAGGTTGTTGCATCCACTGCGCGTTCCATTTGCCAACAGGCAGAGTTGCTTTAACTTTCTCTAACTCGTCCGTGCTCCAATATTCTGGCCACACTGGTCCGTGGTCCATGAGCGCCGGAAACTCGACCACGTGCCACTGATCAGACTTCGGTTCTTTTTGGTTCGCTATAAGTTTTGCTGTTAAATCTTTTGTTGACCAACGTGTCATAACCAAGACGATCTTGCCGCCTGGTTGAAGTCTTTGTCGTGGTCCTGATGTATACCATTCGTAAGCTCGTTCTAATGCGTCAGGACTCAATGCGTCCTGCTCCGAGTGGGGATCATCAATAATCAATAAGTCCGCACCACGGCCCGTGATAGCTCCGCCAACACCAGCTGCAAAGTACTCACCACCTTGTGACGTTTCCCAACGACCCGCTGCTTTAGAATCTTCTTGTAAAGTTGTTTTAAAAATTTTTTGATAATCCTCACTGTCAATAAGATGTTTGGACTTACGACCAAACCTTACGGCTAGTTCTGAATTGTGTGTGGTTTGTATAATCTTAAGTTTTGGATTACGGCCCACCATCCACGATGGCAAAAGGAAAGATGCAAACTCAGACTTTGTGTGTCTTGGTGGCATGTTAACTATTAATCTATTTATTTCACCTGTAGCTAACTTATTAAATTTTTCTGCTATGTGTCTATGGTGTGAGCCTTCTACAAATTCTGGCCACATATATTTTACAAAAGATAAGAAATCATTCCTAGCTTTGTTTTGTATTTTCTTTTCAGCATGAAGAACTTTTAGTTGCTTATAGGTTCGTCTTACATCTGCAGGAAGTTTACTTATATCTATTTCTTTTACATTCATAAAAATTTTTTTAAAAATTTTTTGCACTTGTTTAAAGTGTTCATATTGTTTTTACCAGGTCTAACTGTCTAAATCAAGCAATACAACCTAGAGTAGTGGGACCCCTTTTTGTATAAAAGGGGGGATGGGGTCGCGCCACAACCTGTGATTGAGATCCTATTAGGATCCATTGAACCGCGAAGCGGGGCGCCCGCAGGGCGCCCCACAACTTATGATTGATTATCTATGCCAGTCTGATGGTATACCATTAGGTATAAAGATTGCGTCACCTACTATAATATCTGCGTCGCCATATTTATCTGCGTACATTTTAGATGCTACTTCATTAACAGGTTTATCTTTTAACTTACCCTCTTCATCTATTATTAATGTACCTGTGTCTAAGTGTACACACTCGACCCAACCACCTACAAACTTCTGCGCGTCTGATAGTGATGGGCTATCTTCTTTTGATTGTATTTCTTTAAGTGTTGTCATATATATGTCCTTTCTATATCCCTTATAATCCTATTCCATAGATGTGTCAACCCTCTCTTTTATTTCTGTACTTGTCCAACTATAATCTGAATTGTATTCGCTTTGATGTGTGACTTTCCTTGGGTCCTCGATCGGTGTTTCGAGTGGCGTGTTCCTTGGTGCAATAGCAACGATACGCTCCATATGTTTATGAGCAAAGTCATTGTAACAACCATTGCTACAAAAATAAGAAAACATTCCTATATAAGTATTTTGTTTTATTCTTTTAGTTCTTAGGACCTTGCTACCTTTACTTCCTCGAACTCGGTCCTGTGTATGTGACTTATGACACTTAGGACCATGACACCATTTATAGTCGCTCATAAATACCACCCTAGTATTATTATTGCTGTAAGTATTGATATTGCTATTTCGTAGTTTTCCATTTTTCCCTTTCCTTTAGTTCCCATAGTTTAACTTCGTAATGTCGTTCCATTATTATTGAAACGATAAATAATAAAAAGCCTAGGGTTATAAACCCTAGACCGATATATAATAAAGTATTCATATTCTAACCTTTGCCTCTCCGACAGCCATTCTCCAACCGTCATTGTCTAAATCCCAATACACTAAACATGGTGTATTATTCTTAGATGTAAAAGATTTTCCTTTCGTTCCGTCAGGTTTATCATACTGACCCTTTCGTGTGATAAACTTTTTGTGTTTCTTTGCGTAGTAAGTTATGTAAAACATTTCGTCCTTTCTGTTGTTTATAGGACTATCCTATAACAGATAGCCCTATATGTCAAATGTTAATATTTAGTCGATATTTGCGCCTCATAGTTTATTCTAGCTTTGATTTTATCTTCTCTAGTCTGATTTTTATTCTTCATACCTTTAATCATATTAGCAAGATTACTAGGGTTGTAGATTGTTAGCCCTGTGGAATTAGTTTTAATAAGTTCTGCCTCATCAACTTTTATTCCTAACTCACTTGCCAACTCAATGCCCTCGCTTAAATATCTATATGCTTTCAATCCGATTTTTAATTGGTCGCATTGTTTCATTATAGAATTTATCCAAGTTTGATGAGTGCTTACAACTTTTGCCTTTGCACTTCGCCACATTAAAAAGATATTGTACTCATCTTTGGTACAAGCTATGGCACGACTTCTACAATAAGAAGTTCCAATCACATCAACATAAAATGGTGCGTTGAAATCTTTTGCTAGTCCTATTGAGTTATGCTCACTATCTGAGTAGTGACTTGTATTGCCCTTGCCGAGTGCTTTATCACACATATCAACATGCTTTGTTTTGTGTGGGTTTTCATCTTTGCCTGATTGTTGTGCTATAATATCAGGGTTGCAACCTTTCGCTTTTAGTTCTTCTCTAAAATATGCGTGTGCAAAGTGTTGCCTATCATAGCCACCATGTTCTTCACCATTTAGATTGCCAAACAAACCAAAATCAAAATGTGATTTAGTTTCTTTACTTTCGCCCTCGTCATCTACATCTTCGTTATGTGCAAAGTAAAAGCATTTATCTTTTGCAACTACATCACAGGGGTCGCCATATTTTTTCTTAAAGACACGCAAAGTGGCTACATCTTCTTTTGGATATGACCTTTCAACAACTTGCTTTGCTAAATCAAAAGTTCTTTTTTGTTGCTCGTCAAACAACTCTCTTGATTGCATAAAAGCCTGTTGCTCTTGCGTTTCTTCTTTTTCAAATACATCTTTAATTCTATTATAGAATTTGTTTCTGTATTCGGTGTTCATTCTTATTTTTGCTGACATAATGTCCTTTCGTTAGTTATTAATAATCCCATATTATCCCTTGACAAATAGATTGTCAATAGTTATATTGAGTTAGGAATACAGGGGACTGAAAGTTATAAAGTTAAACCTCCTGTAGTCCTTTCGGGTCAAGTCAGTGGTCGAGACATACTTTAGTCTTAATTGTGTAATAGGTTTACACATCAGCCTCTGAACTTGAGCCCTGATCCCCCGAATAAATAGGGGTAATGCCATACAGCGTTAATAGCGTTGGTATCGTACGGGGATCCGGGGTCAAGTGTTGTATACTGTAAAACAAGGATCATCTTGATCATAGGCCCCTATTAGTGCCGGATGTACTAGAACAACCCGGTGTGAAGAGGGGTCAACTGGGCCAAGCGCGTACGGCGCGCTTGGCCAAGCTTCAAGCCGCAAGCTTCAGGCTTGACAACATCCTGGTAATAGGATAGTATAGGACTTGAAAGAGAGGACAATATGAAAGCAAAAGATGTAAACAAAACAATAGAAAGACTAGACGATCAGGACTGGGAGAATATGAAAAAACATTTGGATGAAAAATTTCCAACTATGACGCTTCCAACTGTAGAAGACTTTAAAGCATTAGTTAAGCTATACGGAAAATTTCAAACATACAAAGAAGGGAAACTACACTAATGCCTAAAACAATAACAATTAATAAAGCTGTAGAGCGGATGATTACAGCCGTAAACATTGTGACTGGTGACGATGGTCACCGGTCCCAGGAGGCCGTCAAGACTTTTCTTGAGCTCCTGAAGATGGAAGACAAAGACTATAATAAACAACAGAAATATTATGGTTAGAGCTCCAAGCAACAAGCCGCAAGCAGCAAGCCACAAGCTCGCCACATTCAGGCGGTATAGTAGTAACTAAACAGAAAGGAATAATATGAGTGCAGTAAGAAAAAGCGAGACATGCGAAGAGAAGCTCCGAAGGATGTGCAAGCGCATCGCGGACGATATAACAGAGAAGGCCATCACACGGTATAATGGTTACGAGACTAAGCACGACGAAGACGATGAAGGAACGCTGGCTTCGCGCTTCATGGACCACGTCTACGATATAGAATGGATCACGCACCAAGACAAAACTTATAAGGCTGCCAGGCTTCTAGTAGCCGGAGGCGGGCCTAACATATGGGTGAACCTTCAGACTAATACAGTCGATGGTTACTGGGCGTCTGATAAATGCACATGGGGCTTCGTCGATGAGATTGGGCTGGATGACTACCTGGAAGAAATGCATGGGTGCTCATAGAAAATACGATTCAATAATAAGACTGCACCATGAACAATGGTGCAGGGACAATGGTTACCCGGTAAGCCGCAAGCTTCAAGCTCCAAGCTGCGTAAGCAGCAAGCCGCAAGCGTCAAGCCCCAAGCACAAAGGTTCAAGCTCCAAGCCGCAAGCAGCAAGCTCGCGGACTTGTTCTCCCTCATAAAGTTTCACGATGCCCGGACCGAGGGCCTCGATGCAGATGAAAGTATTATACGGATGACGCATATGCCATGCAATTTGATGTGGACTTAGCCTAACCTTGTTGGCTTTTGCCACCTTAAATTCAACTGTGAAAAAAGTATTATATTTGTTGTATGCGAGTGTATCTGGCACACCAGGTAGTGCTAAATTTTCTATACGAGAGTACGATATTGTGGGTGTTGCTTTCTTAAATTTTCTGTAAAGTTTTGCCTCTGGACCCATGAGTTTTTTAAGCGAACAATGTCATTATTCAGACATGCCCATAACCCATAATACTATAAGCACATAACAAATAATTTCCATTAATAATCCTTAATATATCCTGGTGGCATTATAAGTAATTCTTCTTTGTTTGGTTTCAAAACTACACGAACAGATGAGTCGCCGGGCTTGTTACTCTCGTGAACTTCAATACGTTTTATCTCTTCAAGATAACCTTTCTCTGTCATAATATATATTCTAGCATTACTAACAGCATTACCTTTCTGACCTTTCGGACCAGTTGTAAACTTATCAAGATACTCTTGTAAGTGTCTAACGTACACTAGACATCACCCTTGTTTCTAAACTCATTCAACATGCTCTGACCCTTGCTATGTAAATCTTCTTTCTCTTTTTTAAGTTGATTGTACATATACTCAAAGTGTTCGCCCCTCTTTTTAACAAAGGCTATTTCTTTTCTAAGATCAGCATTTAAGTTTTGATGAGACAGATTTATTCTCATTAAGTCTTCTATTCTAAGCTCTAAATCGTTAGGCCCTCTGTCTTCTTTTTTATCTATATCTTCTATTTGTTTCTCAAAAGCTATCGCTTCTTCTTTCGTTATCATGTTGACAATATAGGATTGTTGGCTTAAAAAGTCAATATGGGAGTACCAAAAAGATTGACAGAAATGCAGATGAGATTCGCAGAACACCTAGTATATGGTGGACCTGATGGACCCATGACAAAGACAGAAGCAGCTACGCTTGCTGGGTACAGTAAGAACAATGCAAGACAAGAAGGGTCTACACTTACAAACCCAAAACTATATCCACTTGTTGTGCAGTACATAGGCAATTTAAAAGAAGAGAGACTTAAAAAGTTTGAAGTGACTTACGATGGCCACATAGCTGAACTTGGTAAGATTAGACAGGCGGCTTTGAAAAAGGGTGCTTGGAGTGCAGCCGTGAATGCGGAAACAAACCGAGGCAAAGCAGCAGGATTATATATAGACCGCAAAATAATAAAAACAGGAAAATTAGAGGACCTATCAGAACAAGAGCTAGAATCAAAAATGAAAAAAATTTTAGACGACTACTCACAGATTATAGACATTACACCTGATCCAAAGAAGATCACAGAGTAATCCTTTCCATTTTTAAAATACAACCTCTTGGAAATACATTCCTATCGCTAAACACTTCTTCTTTTTCATCATAAGAAGCAAACGTCCATAGAAACTTTTTATCTTTCTTGTACACATAAGCTTGTGTGACCATGACAGCACAACCAAACTTATCAAACTCTTCTGGAGTTGCATGCCCAGCGTCGCCGGTGATGTCCAACCACTTTATAGAATAGAAGTAATACTTCTTTTTACCTATGTTTGCATGTTTATATCTCTTCTTACGTTTCATAAAAGTGTCCAATCGTTTCAAAAAGTGTCCAAAATTTTAAAAAAGTGTCCATATATAGGTATATATACCACAGAAAGTGTCCAAAATATCAAAAAAGTGTCCAATATAACCCAATATTTTGTTGGTATTGCTAGCTTATTGAACATTTTGGACATTATTTTGAATTATTTTTTTTTATAAAAAAAACTTTTTTTGTTTCTGACATCACTATAGTGTCCTAGTTTGCCTTTTTTCTGCCATATACTTGCTGCAATATTGACATCTTTGATTCTGCTGCCTCAATTTTGCCTAATTCCTTATCAATCTCACCAGTCACATCTATGTGTTCAGGTATGATTCTAGGGCTAGTAAACATAATTGTTATCTTCGCATTAGCGTCAGCGATCTCAGCTTCGTATCTTTTGATCAAAGCGTTGTATAGTATATCATGTGCCATAGGTCTCCTTTTCATCGTTCATAATATCGTTGTATTGATCTAGTCTACGTAAGAAGTCGTGTTTTGCTTTACGTAAATTAAGTCCGTCAATCTTAAATTCTTGATAGTATAGGTCAGGAGTACATACCATAATCACACATTGTTCAATGTTAGAGCCGTGTACTTGATCATGCGCCATGGCATATGCTGCACACTGCAACTTATAATCTCCAATCCACTCTTCTCTCTTAGGTCTGTTCGCTTGTTTAAAATCTATTACTGTTTCTTTGTCGTTGTGTATACCAACTAAGTCTGTAGAGCCTGCGTAGAGGCCTGGATAGTATAGTGTAACCTCGGAGCCGAATATTTCACTGACAGGGGCTAGACCCAGCTCTATGACCTTCTCAGCCATACGTTTCGTCTCTTGTCCCAACTCAGTTAGATCCTCGTAACCTTTACCTAATACATAGTTCTCTAAATATTTGTGCATTGATGTTCCACGTGTAGCGGAAGTTGTTTTAATTCTCTCTGCCTCTTTTTCGCCAACTTTCTTTTTCCAATCCTGTAAAAACTTCTGATCTTTAGTTCGACCCAAAATGGTCGTTACACTTGGTAGTCTGTAACCGGCAACATCATATCTCCGTTGTCCGTGATCCATGTACCGTGTGCCGGTGGCATAGCTGTATCGATTATTCTTCTTTATCATATTCTTTTATAGTCTCCTCACTAGGGTAATAAACTTCCACAAAACTATGGCACTTAGGACAACTTAAATTTGTAACCATACTAAAAGTTTCACTATCCTCTGCATCATGGTCTCCACCCCATATTAACTCTGTTTGGCAATGCCAACAGTTCATTTTTTCTTCCGATGTCGGCCCATGTACCATTCTCCAGGTTCATAGTCCCATCGCTTACCGTGATGTCCGCGTATATCCGCGTACCACATTCTAAGTCTTACTATCGTCTTTTTTAGTCTCAACATATTCAGGTCCAAATTTAGTTATATTATTTAACGGCGCAGAGTCGTGTATGTTTCCAGACACACTAATACGCGTACAGTCTGATTTAAAGGGACTTACCCAATGTTTCAGCCACGCAGGGAATATAAACATATCTCTCTCTACAGGGAAATATGACATATAAGTTACAGCGTCTCTAGGTCCTTCACCGTACAAGAACTGTATGCCACCTGGGCCACATGATCTTCCTCTATACGCTTCGTTTTCTTTCTTTAGTTCCTCAGGTATCTTCAAATAGATTACAAAGGATAACTTACCGTCATGATCGTGCGGTGGGTTAAACTCATTCTTCTTCTGATGATTAATCCATAATGCTGATAAGATATACTCAGGATCTTTCTCAAACTTCTTCTTCGTATACGCTTCGTAGGCCTGGTTATATAGTCCTAATGCACTAGATACATAGGGCAAGATAATCTGTCTAGACTCGTCCGTGTACCCTGTCTCACTATCAATCTGTCCTGCGAAC
>WLWH01001004.1_pt1 | contig 20539 bp, 11 predicted proteins | sample 6712741 | NCBI WGS metagenome assembly WLWH01 (sample SAMN12718694, study PRJNA515312) | sponge metagenome | isolation source: marine sponge | host: Mycale hentscheli | place: New Zealand: South Island, Marlborough, Capsize Point | collected 2003-05-01
AGATCTATTTCTTTTTGCATTTCTCTAAACTTACTACCGGCTGTAGATAAACCTATTAATGGTAATCCAAAGCCACCAGTATATGCTAAAGTTGCATAAATAGGTATTTGCTCTCCCGTAGCTCTAGCTAGATATCTAGCCACATCCATACCTCCTTCTAAATCGTCCCAGCTCTTAGGTATAGATATTTCGTTATCTATAAAATTAGTTATAAAATCATTTCCGCTTCCAGTAAAATCAGCTATTTTTCTACCTATAGTCTCTGTTTCTTCGCCTTTTAATTGATCATATATATTTTTAAATACTGCCAATTGTCCTATTGGGGATGACTGGGCTATAGCTATGTCAGTAAGTCCGAATCTAGCACCTCCTTCTACCACACCTTGTGCTAAATTTAGTATTCCAGTTCCTAAACTAGAAACAAGATCCGTTATTACACCATAGTTTCTTGATTGCAAATTAGCAAATAATTCTGCGTCTTTAGAAGTATTAGCTCTTTCAGCTATTTCATCTAAAGTTTTATTATATATTTTAAAATCTGCAGCCTGCTCTATTGATATTCTTTCTAAAAAACTATTAACTTCGTCAATTTCTTCTTGAGTTTCGTAAGTTTTACTTAATGTTATTTTTTTAGCTACATCTTTTTGAAGTAAACTTTGCTGGCTTTGGAGATTGATTCTTTGAGTTTTACCATCTAAATATTTTTCGTAAGCACCTCTAAGATTAGCAAATTTTTCTTTATCATCATCTCCTATTATATCATCAACTCCTTTAAATCCATAAAATATACCTGCTCCTTTTTCACCTTCGTCTTCATAAAGTTTAAATTTAGCTTCTTCAGTGAGTTTAACTTCATATAGTTTTACTACATCTTCTCTAACCTGCTCGTTAGTAACTTCTTTTAAAGGAACTTTATTTTTTTTCGCGTAAGCAACTTTGGCTTGTCTATAAAGCTCTGCTTGTTCATTTAATTCTTTTGACTCCTCAAAACCTAAAGATCTTTTAAAACTTCCAACTTGACCACCATAAGTAGTAATAGGTTGTTCTACTATAATTTCTTTTCCTTTTAAAATAAAATCACCATCTTTATAGCCTATCCCTGTTTCTGGATTAAAAGGTATAAGTTGAGCTTCTTTTCTAGCTTGATCTTTAATATCAGGTGCTAGTCTTTTTAATTCTTGATCTATATATTTTTGACCAGATAAAGTATTAAGTATGTTAGATATAGAATATTTTTTATTTAACGCATCTAATTCTTTGTCAATTTGAGCAACTCTTTTGACATCTCTAACTCCAATTTTTTTTCTTTCGTCTTCTAATTGTTTTTTTCTTTGAGCATCTTCAACACTATAAACTTGTGCGCCTTTTAACAGCCCAGCCATATCATACTCTTCTAGCATTTCATTATATGCAGCTAAGGTTTCTTCTTCTGTTCTACCTGCTAAAAGAGCTTCTTTTTCTGCTGTTGAAAGTTGAGAGACATATTTTTTCATGTCTTCTCCAGTTAGCTGAACAGAAGGAACGCCAGCTTGCCCTGTTGCTTGTAATTGCTGGTTTGCTTGCTCTTTTACATCAGCTGGTAAAAATCCTAATTGAGACTGTATAGCTGCTACTTGGTTTTGTAAAGCTACATTTTTAGGACTGTTTTTAGCGCGTTCTGAAGCATTAATAAACTCTTCATCATCTTTACCTTTGTAAAAAACTTGTAAATCTAAATTACCTTCGTCGTCTACTTCTGATTGATATTTGTAAGTAAAATCACCATCTACAACCTCTTCACCTGAGTTTACCATTTCAACATCAGAGTTTACATTTTTGTAGGCATCTTTTACAGCAGTATCTATAGCGCTTCTTCTGTCGGCTTCATTTTTCTGCCTTTGAACTGTATCAAAAAATCTTTTACGAATTACTTCGTAACTTTCTTCCTCTTCTTCAGGCTCTTGTGACTCCGATGAACCATCTTCCGACGGAGATTCCGTATCTTCTTCCTCGGATGCATTGTCCGGTGTAGTTGTTACAGTCGCATCCTGTTCCTCCGCAACAACTTCTTGATTTCCCTCTTCTTCTTCATTAATAATCTCTTCATCATTAACCTCTGGAGTTTCAATTACTTCTTCTTCTTCTTCTTTAAAAGTAGCAGATCTACCTGGGTTCGTAGGTGAATTGTCTTCTTCAAGAGATTGTGCGGCCTGCCATTTTCCAAGTTCAGCAATAATCTCAGGCGTTGTCAATGGTGGACTAACTGATTGAAGTTCTATAGTTTTTTCTTCTATTGTCATTTAATTTAACTTAATTTATTATCTTGTAAAAATTTTTGAGCCTTAGCAGATCTTGCTTCTGATAAATCAAACACAGCTGCATCTTCCTCGACAGTAGGTAATCTATCTGTTATAAATTGTTTTAAATAATTATTCATAAAATATTCTATAAATTTTTTTTCAAATAAAACTTTTTTATCTTGTGATAACGGTAGATCTTCTTCATAGCTCCAGCTTTCACTAGCCGCGTTAGCGTCTTGTGCCATTTGATCATCTTCTTCCACACTTGTTTGCATTGCTAGATACACGTTCCAAAGTGCAACAGCTTCTTGCTCTATTGATAATATACCTGCAATTTCAGCATTTATAAAAGGCATTGATTTTTTTGTAATTTTATCTAAATCAAACTTTAATATGTTTCTGCCTTTGCCTCCACCGATATCTATTATTTCATAGTCATAAGAACCATCTGGATTTTTTAATACAAATTCATCTGATATAACAGCCACGGGGGATAGTTCACCATTCGCCTGTATTGAGTTATCTTCAAATAATCCAGTTTGAGGCATTAAAGCCATCATGAGCTTTTGAATATTAGGAGTCGATGTTACAATACTTGTTCCTTCTTTTGCTAGTGTAGATAGTGAAATATTGTTTATAACTAAAGGTTCTTCTAGCATTGGTCCTGTAAATATAATTTCAAAAGACCCTGTTTCTAGTAAATACAAAGTAACATCGTAACCATTGTCTTTAGAAAAACCTGGCTTAGTGGTAATTACAGAGTTAGCAACCGTGTATTTAAAATTATTATTAGGATCAAAATTTGGTTCTTCAGTTATAACTAATTGAGACGCAAGTTCACTTAAAAAATCAAGAGCATTTTGTGGGGCTTGATCAAGCAGCTTTAACTGCTCGTATTCATACTTACAATCTCCATTAACGCATTTATTGTTATTAATATTTGACATTAACCTAGCGTATGTTTTAGCCGTAGGTCTAAAAGCTTTACCTAGTATATCAAAATTAAAGTCATAATTATAAGCTATAAATTCTTTATTAAAACCAAGAGCATTGCTTTCATTAAACTGTTTTAGGTATAAATTTTTTTGTATGTTTTCGTTTTCCATTTTTTAATTTATTAACCAGCAGCAAAGCTCATCATTGAATCTCCTAATCCACCAATTGCACCCATCATCATATTAGAAGCAGAGGCTTGCGCTGATTGCTTAGCGCCCATTAAAGCTGATATTTTATTTCTTTGATAGTTTATCCTATCAGACTCTCTGTTTTCTCTCATTTGTAGTTTAATGTTTTCACCCATGCCCGTGAGTTGCTGAACTCTACCAGCTTCAGATATTTGAAGACCTTGTATTCTCTGTGCGTCTTGTAGTTGAGCTTGCTCCATAGCTTGCTGACCTTGAGCTCTCATTTTTTCATTTTGAGCTTCTTGAGTCTCAATACTTGCAGCAACACCTTTCTTACTCTGCAAAGCTGCTTGAGCTAATGCAGTTGCACCGCCAGCGCCAGCACCAGTTGCTCTTAATGTATCTAAAGTATTAGCTAACGCTATATCGGATTGTTCCATTTGTATTTCAGCAGCGCCAGTAGCTACACTTAGGTTGGAAAATGGATTTGTTACCTTACTAGAAAGATCTTTAGCTAAAGAAGACATGTCTTTAACTCCGCTATATGGATTTGTAATTTGTTGCCTAGAACTTTCTAACTGATTAAGTTTTGCTGTTTCAGCTCTTATCTGCCTAGCCAACGCTCTAGCTCTTTTCTTAGCGGCGCTAGATCCAAAGATACCACCTGCTAGTTTTAAACCACCGCCAATTGCGGCTACTGCTATCATCGCCATACTAACTTGTTTTTTTGTTATATTCGTCTATTGTCATAGACACTAATTCGTTTTCTATATCTTCTATATTTTTAGTATTACTAGGATTTTTATGTACATTTACAAATATAGAATCTTCTAAAGCATATATAAATCTTTTAGAACCAGGTTTTGATACCGTATAACATGGCGCTATATGCTCTATCTGTTCACCGTTGTTATTTATTAATACTCTGCCTTTCATTAAAAACCAAGCGTGTAAATGGTTATGTATTGCTCCTACAACAATATCACCTTCACTCATGTTCATTTGTCTTATGTATACTTGATCTGCAAAACTATGTTTTATAGGTATTTCAGGAACTTCCACCACGCTTTTACCATCACCATAGAAACCTTCGATATCATTATTACTAATAATTATATCCTGTATTTCTTGTACTGATTTATTTATTTTTTTAATATCCATTAGCAAAATTATAAATTGCAGATACTGCAAATAATTCTTTGTATTGACCTGTGTCTGTTACGCTGTCTGTAGACATAACAACTTTAGTGAAAAAACCTTTTATTCCTGATACTTGATTTCCAAAATTAATTTCTCCTGGTGAAACTAAAGAGCTATTTATTAAGTTAGCATAATATTTATTTTCTTTTCTACTAAAACCTGCCCTGAATATAGGTGGAGTTACAACTGCAGCTCCAGTGTTAGGGGGATTTGCTGAGTCATAAGCTCCTTCAACGTAGCTTAAAACTCTATTAGTAGTATCAAAAGTGAAAAGTTCTCCATTTATATTTGGCCCTGTTTCATCTGAAACAAAACTATCGACTTGCCACCCGCTAGTACCTTCGTAGTTTATTGTTTTAAACACTTTTGCTGAGCTAACTTTAGGATTAAATATAAAAGTAACCTGCGAAGGATATGCTACTCCATAGAAATTATTATAATCTGCACTTAGCGCATTATGTATCCAAAGTTGAGATCCAGTGGTTGTATAGTGTTGATTTTTTAAACTAAAAGACTGACTTGGTATATAATTATAAAAACTAATCCAACCTTGAGCTTTTTCATCATAAGAAAGAGTTTCAGAACTACCTAAAGAAGGTTGTATAGATATTACGTAATCTTTATTATATATATCATAAGCACCTAGTAATTTACCTCTTTGACTTAAAACATCTACGTTTATTATTTTATTTCTAAAATAACTACGCATACCTGTGGCGGAGATTTCTACAAGTCCATTATTGTCTAATCTCATTACAGCATTTTGATAAGAATCAACAAAATATTTACTATAACCATAAACAGCGAAGCTTTCTGGGTGATTACCTATTCCATAGTTTCCTGGAAAAGGAACTATTTGACCCACAACAGTAGTAAAAGAACTTACAGGTAAGCCACCGCCTTCAGCGCTGTATATAGCGTCTTTATCTATAAGAGCTTTACTTACTTTACTTTCTTGAAATATAATTAAATTAGTATCTTCAGCATATAATTTTTGTATAGAACCATTTATAGGATCTAAACTTTTAGTTATATCTTCAGCTACACTAAACACGTTAGTTTGATTTATACCTGTTCTAGAGTTGTATATACCAGAGTATATCATAGAGTTGAATCTAACGCTAGCATTTGGCTCTTCTTCGACTAAATAAGCTCTAGCACCATAATCTGTAGATGTATTATTGTAACCACCTCTTATTCTAGATTCTTCTATAATCCAGCTTTTATCATCGTCTATTGCTATACTTCTATTAAACCCTCCAATGGCCTTAGGTATACCAAAAGACCCATTCCAAATAGGTGTTAAAGTGTTTTCGTTAAGTGATTTTTTTAACACAAAACTATTAAAATATTTTATTTCTAGTGTAGTTGCCATTTATATTATTACTTTTTTTAATTTAGTTTTACTCTATCAAACTAGTTCGATATACAACCCGGCACATAAAAGCCATCACAAGCACAAAATGATATCGTAAGCTGGCACCCAACTGCTGGCTGCGGTGGTGCTAGCGCAAATGGAGCAAAAGCATCTGATTCTGGAACCGCAGTTGAGAAAAGAGCTAATGTAACAGTAAAACTATTCCCAACACCGTCCGGTCCTTGTATTATAAATGGTACGATTTCGTTTGTTGCTCCAGGAGCGCCTGGTCCTGCCCCAAGGTTAAATGTATTTCCATCAATTGACTGAATAAACGCTGTAGCTTTAAATGGACCTGGATTTGCACCAGCAATGTTTGTTATTGTTAACGAGGCCTGGACGGTCACTGGTCCTGGTCCGTTTATGCTAAAATATCCTGGAAATTGAATGTTAGTGCGACTAGTGGTGTTTCTATTTATAGATAATCCATTATTCTCATTTAGTGCAAAAGTAAGGCTTGTTGAACCGTCCTTGCAAGCAGGTAGAGGACGACTAGGGGGGTTATCTGGGTTAAAAGATATATTTTGGTCTTCAGTTATTTGAAATAAAGTGTAACAAGTGGCGCCTAGAAAATCACCGGCATCTTTTGTTCTAATATTAACTAGATAAGGAAGTCCATAAGAATTGCTCTCTGGTAAAAAAACAGCAGGGCCTGCTACAAGATAATAAGTTCCAACTCCATCTAAACCTCCTACTTGCGAAGATAAACGCACGTGTTCATCTGCGACATTGCTCACATTTAAAAAGGCAGCGGCATCAGCAAGAGGCATCCAGCCGTTTGTTGTTCCTACCATAGCATTAGGTCCTACTTTTATGTATATTTCTTCTATTACTGGTAAAGAATCTATATAATGTAAATTAGTAGTTTCAGATCCATTTTCAAATGTAACCCTAGCTATATTTGGGGTTGTGGAGTTTATAGTAGCTGGATCCAATTGATTGTTAGCGGGAACGGTTTCACCTATATTAGGGAATTGATCATTAACACATAGATTCAAGAAATTTCGAAAATTCTTCACCACTGGTTTCGGTGGAACCACATTGTCTAAAGTTTTAGTAACATTTACAATTGTCGGTTCAGCATCAGAGCCTGCTCCTGGATTAGAGCATTCAAATGTAAATGTAAATTCATTTTGAGCTGTAGTACTTTCACCTGCCTGTGAAGCTGGTGGAGCTCTAAAAACCAAACCTGGAGAGTCATCACCAGCCGGTCTAGATAATACTAATTTAAAAGTTCCCGCTGCACTACTAGCAACTGCTATATTAAATATACCATTTGTTGGGTTTTCAGCATCAAAATAAGGTATTGGTGTTTCTGTTGGAGTTCCTAAATCCGCTGGGTTTGATGAAGATCCTAATCCGTCAACAACGCTTATAAGTGTCATTTGATTAGCTGCTGGATTAGGAAAGTCAGTACCGTCTAATCTCAATGGTTTAAAAGGATCTGAAACATCTGAACCAGCAAGAGTTCCTTCATCAGCAAAGAATCTAAAATTACTTATTCCTGCGAATTGACTAGGAGGTGGTCCTTCATCTATAGCCGCATTCAATAAATCTATTCTTCCAGCTGTTGTTGTTTCATAATATATATCTAATAAAGACACTGTTGGAGCTGTTTCAAATACATTTAATGCTGGAAGTTGAGTGAATCTTCCAGGTGGACTTAATGGAACTTGTATTCCAAATTGTGACTGTGTGTTTATTCTAGCTACTAATGAACTTGAATCAGGAAAAGAAGTGTTCTCACCAGAAGCCGCTCCACCTGACTCTGAAACATATTCATAGTTATAAAAAACATATTCAAAAGCACCTGATGTTAAAATTGGAAACTCTTTATAGTTAAACAAGTCTTGTATTGTACCTACGCTTGTACTTAAATCAGCTACTCTACTTGGGAAAAAAGCTTCATTTAAGTTTACCGCAGCGGAGTTCGTGCCACCAGTATTAACTCTACCAAATAATCTTACGCTACTAGGAAACTCTCTTTGTGTTGGTCCAACCTCAGAAAGATCTCTAGGTATTTTATTTACGTTGTCATTTGTTAATATAATATGAGATGTAGATCCTAATTCTTGTTCTCTATTTAATGGATACGAAGCCATTGCAGCTGGTATATACACGTTGTAGTAATCTTGCTCTGTTTGTTTAACAACTATTTTAAAGCTATACCATCCTAGTGGATTATAATCAGGTGAAGTTTGATCTGAGTTATAAAGCCCTGGAATACCTGGATTGTTTGGATCTTTTTGACTTCTTATTAAATCATTAAACTGTATATTCAAAGCATTGCCATCAAAATCTTCTATACCATTAGTAGGAGATGTCTCATTTGGACCTCTATAGGGCGAATAAATAGACGATGCTAAAAATTCTCCTAATGAAGCAAATTTAGACTGTTTTGAGAATATAACAGTAGATTGTCTTCCAAACCTATCAGCTAACACTACACCGACTTCATAGTTTCTATTTTGTTTTAATGTTGCATTAGGGTATTCAACAACACTTGTTTTAGAATCAACTTTGTTTTTAGATACGCTAAATTGTTGGGTAGTGCCACCTTTTATATCTACATTTAGTGTATAGTCTAGAAAAGACGGTGGAGTATGCTTGTCTTGGTAATTTCCATATATAACTCTATTGCTGGCTACTTCTTGACTTAAAGCTTTAACAGGTACTTTATCATAAACTCTTGTTGTTTCATTTTGTGGTAAAACTTTAAATGGTTGTTTTGAACCATATTCATATTTATAAAAATTAGAACTACCACTTACATTATTAGTAGTTGGTATAGTTTCAACTACTTTTATAGTTGTTTGATCAGATTGTTTATATAATATATCTATTTCAGAAACTTTAAAATTTGTAAATAAGTTTCCTGCTGTAGAAGGAAGAGGAATATTTAAAAGTATTTTATTAACTTTATTTTCCATAAAAGCAACCTCTGTACTTCTATAGGCTTGCTCTTCATCTGATACTATATTTAGATTAGCACTACCACTAAAGTTACTGCTTCCTTCTATATTTGAAGTAAAATAACCATCTTGCTCAGGTATAAAACAAGGTTGAGTGAAAGGAGCAATTAAAGAATATTCGCCGTCATCAAATCTATATCTATAAGAAAATCTAGCAAATTTATCTGACAGGTATTCTATATTAGCATTGCTTTTAAAGTTAGAATCAAAATAAGGATTCGGTATACCTAATAAAATTTTATCACCAGCCGTGAAAGCGCTACTTAAAGCAGGAGCACATGAAATTTGAATTAGGGAACTTGAGCTTTTGAACACGCCTGTTATTTGTGAATTTTGAGATTCAAACTCACCAGCAGAATTTTCTAAAAATATAGTATAACCCACCATAGAAGAATTGGCAGGAGTGGAGCCACCATCATCAAAATAACCTTGATAGTCAGCTACTGTTAAATCAAAAAGAGTTGTAGTAGGTACAGGTGCGGGTGCAGGGGCTACTAATGAGGTTGCTGTTGGTGATAAATAATCAGTTACAGCGTCTTGCAGTGTAGTTTCAGGTTCCACAAAATCAAGTTCCATACCAGCTGGAACAGTTTGGTTTTGATTAACTACAACGTCTCCAGCTGCAAAATTAGATCCATCAACAACAAAAGTTTGAGGTAAAATAAAGTTTAAAACAAAAGTGGCGTTGTTATCTCCACTTAGTATAGTTATAGTTTCACCGTTAGTGTATCCATTACCTAAATTATTTATTGCAACTGTTTGAACAACACCAGCTACTTGTGTTATATCTACTGTTAATCCTCTTCCTATACTTCCAGCAGTTAAGACGCCAGTGCCATCACTGTATCCAGTTCCTCCAGATATGCTAGAAGCAAGACTTCCAACAACCCCTAGATTAGTGGGATCTGCTGGATTAGTTAAACCCGTAAAATTTAAAGTTGTGCTATTTGTAGTTAAAACCGAAGTTGCTTCATGAACTGGGTTTGCAACACCACCAGTTGCTCCAACTATTGGACAAGGCTGATAAACTTCTATAGCTTCGTAAGGATAATATTTAGCTACAGATATTTGGTCTTCATTAGAATAATAGCCAGTGGGATTGTTTATGTTTACTTTTCTAGGTTGATTTCTATTATCTGTAAAAAACAATAATTCTTCTATAAGATTTAAAGCATAAAAAGGCGCTAAAGTAGAAAAATTAAGCCAAGATCCTTCAACTATTATTTTAAAATCAGTATTTAAAACAGGGTTATAAGAGACTATAGCTGAGTAAGATTGTAATAAGGATAAAACTGTTAATGTAGCTGGCGTTGTGCTGCTGGGATCTACTATTGTAATAACATCACCAATTTGATAACCACCGCCAAATGAAACTATATCAACGGATGTAACTTCGCTTGATCCATTTACTGTTATAGAAACAGTTAGTCCAGAACCTGAGCCTCCAGTTGTAGTTTTAGTACCCTCAGTGTAACCAGCTCCAACAGCTGATATTTTTATAGATCCCTCAACACTTGTTAATTGTACGTAAGCATTAGATCCACCTGCTTGAATCACATTGACTACATCTCCAACTTGATAACCAGTTCCAGAATTATTAATAGAAATGCTAGTTATTGTTCCACCGGTTCCAGTTGCAATCGCGTTAAACGACATACCGGTTCCAGATCCTCCAGAAGATGTAGCTGTAACACCTGAGTATCCTTCGCCCCCATCAACTAAACTTAAAATACTTGCAATAGCGCCTTGGTTTTCAGGGTATAAATAACTTAAGCCTATTGCTCCTTCAGGAACGTAAGGCTGTATTGTGTTGTTTGTTAAAAAAGCAAAAACCTTATTTTGAGCATCACTAGGCAATAAACCTATAACTTCTAAATTAACTGGATTGCTACGTATAGACGAATTAAAATCTATAAGCAATGCATTACCTAAAACGGTTTGCGCAGTTCCAACATTACCTTCAGAACTACCATCTCCTTGTGATTTATTTATAGAAATATTTTTCGCATCTCTATATTCACCCTCAGGCATTAATCTATCATCGAGATCTTTATTCATTTTAGATCTCAAAAAGCTGTTTTTAACTTCTGCCATTAAATTTTAGTGTTTTATCCATTTAGATTTACCTCGCATAACTTGCACTATTTCGTCAAGTTTAATATTAGATAATCTTATTTTAGCATTTCTTAATTTAGCACTTCTATCTCTTTTAAGTCGCATTACATTGTTAGGATCTTGATTCGCTCTAACAGATACTATGTTATACAATATAGATGCGTATAGAGCATCCTCTGCAAGCTTAGGAACTTTAGTATCTAATTCACTACCTAAACCATCGGATATGTATTCTAATACAATTAACTCGTTTGCTAATTCGTTTGAAAAAGACATTTTACCCTCTCTGTGATTAATACTAAACCAGCCGTTTATTTGAGATGTTTGCGGATCTAATCCATATAGTCTACCCGTGTTAAAGTTACCATCAAATCCATATAAATTCCACCAATAGGCAAAATCATCAAAATTATCTAATAAATTAAAATTAAGTAAATCTAAGTTTGCTGTAGACCATCTTTCTTCTGTAATAGAAGTGCCTTCAATATTACTGCCAAAGTTATCTTGCGTAGGAACGCCTGTTGCATCTTGTACAGGATTGTTATATGGATTTATTGTAAGATTATTTACAGGGTATATAATTCTTTTTATACCTAAAGAGTCTATTCTAGACACTCGTACATAATTAACATAATCTTGAGGTAATGCTAAACTTAATGATGCTGGTACAGTGAGCTCTTGTGAATGTATACTTTTCAATGTATCATAACTAAACTCCTGCAAAGATCTTTTAGCAAAAAACAACACATCTGACTTGTCTGCTCTTTGTAGTATTTTTCCGTCTCCTACATAACCAACCATAAAGTTATCTATAGCATCGTTTAAAGTTATGTATTCATAACCTCCATAGTTTTCTTCTACAGTTTGACCAAAAGCATCTTGAGCGCCGTAATTGCCACCACTTAATGTTTTTAATTGAACAACAACATATGAATTTTGAGGTATTGGAGATCCTGCAGGAAAATTAATTGTGTTATTAGATACTGTGTAAGTTGAAGTATATTCAGTAAAACTACCAGGTAAACCACTTGTGCTTGTGTAAACTTTAAAATTATTTAAAGCATAATCAACGTCTGTTGGATCTGAAGATCCAAATATTAAATCCGTATCAAATGTTGTTACAAAAGCGGTTTGTCCTGCGGCTGCAGTAACCACAAATGGCTGAGCGCCTTGATAATACTGTTGATTTGTTTCTTGACTCATTTATTTAAGATTTTAAATTTACTTCAGTTGCTTGAGCCTCTTGAGCTGCTACGTCTATAATAGTAGGGTCATTTATAACTACACCAAAATACTTCAATATATTTATAATTATATTTGCTTGTTCTGAAATATCTAATTGAAAATCTAAAGAAGATGATGATCCAAACCCTACTGGTAAGAAAATATATTGACCTACAGTACCTATAGTAAAATCCCAAAAAGGACTATTAGGATTTGTTATACAGTTAACTTTAACTGAATCATTAATTGTGGGTGATGGAAATATTTTTAAAGCTAATTGATTAGAAGGTTGTATAGAAAAAGTAGCGTCATTATTACCTCCAACTATAGTTAGAATATCACCAAAATTATAACCACTACCAAAGTTTGTTATAAAAATAGTTTCTATTACACCAGCTGATTCTGTAACATTAACAGTAAGTCCAGTCCCCGTGGCACTACCTGTAGTAGATCCGGTAGCTGGGGTTGTATTATAACCTGTGCCGCCACTTAGCAAAGCGCTTGTTCCAGTATTAATAGAAGCATTGCTTGTGTAAAATAAAGGATATTGTTTTGTTGGAGCAGTTAGTTTAGATCTTGTTATTTTATCAAAATCTTTTTTACTAACTAATTGCGTTATAGAGTCATATTGAGGTTGACCATCATAAGTAGTTATTACTTCACCTATCTTGTATACTACCGAACCAGTATTGTTATAAAAGCAATTATTATTTGAATTATAAGTAAATGTAATTTCTTTTTCAAAAGGATATAACTTATAAGCCATATCTTTATACATGTTAAAAAACTCTGTATCGTTTTGAGTGTTGTTTTGGTTTTGACGATTTACTTGATTACCGTCTGGAAAGTAAGATTGAAATATTTCTTTTTGTACTAGATCTGCAATACTTCCAAACTCTGAAGGAGTCACGTAACCTCTCTGCTCTTTGTTTAATATATACAAGACTGTTTGATATACTGTGTTTACGCTTACTGCCATATTAATTTTTTATTATACTATAAAGGCGGCCGAAACCGCCTATATTATAGTATCACTTGTTTTTATAGTTTTTTATCTATAGACTTATAGATCTCAACACCTTCGTCTGTTTTCAAGAAAGCAGCAAATGCTGAGTAAGGGTTTTCATCAAAAGGTACATTCATTAATTTCCTGTCGTTAGAACCCCATTTAAACGTTCTTTGGTCTTGAGACAGTTTAATAATACCAGCTTCTGCGGCTCTAATAGCAAAATTTCTTAATTGAACATTACTGTCGTTTGCTAAATTTAAAAATAAGCCTGGATTTTGCCTAGCAAATAAAAGTAAATCTCTTTTAAGTTCTTTAGAACTCATGGTATTAACTTTAGATCCAATTTCAACTCTTAGAATAGCCTCAGCTTGATCAATATCTATACTTCTAGCGGCATTTAAAGCATCTATTTGTAAGTCTAAAATATCTAATTCATCTTCAGCTTGAGTAACTGCACTAAATTCTTCATACATTCTACCTTTTAAAGGATGGTATAAAGAAAGTAACTTTTGCAAGTTTTGCTTCTCTTTGCCTACTCTTAAAGTTCCATCTTTAAACATAATATGCCCCATTGTAACTTCGCCTTTCTGTTCATCAACTAGCGGTGAATCTTGGTTCGTTGCATATCTTATTTCTTTTTGTTTACCTGTTTTTTTATCAAAATACAATAAAGCATGCTTTTGAGTATGCTTACTAGGTATTGTAAATGTTAAAGGTGATTTATTTCCTTTTAAGTAATAAATTCTATCTTTAATTTCCCACGTTGGTTTTGTGGGTTTAGGAGCGATTTTTACCGCAACCTCTTGAGGTGCAACCTCAACAGTTTCTACTGCTGTAGCTTTTTTAGCCATAATATAATAAAATTAAATAGTTAATAAAAAACCCCAGGGCTACGCTCACTATGTAGCCCTGTGGGTTTAGTTTTAAGAAGTAATTACACTCCTTTGAATAATACAAAGTTATTAGCAGCTTGTGTTACTAAACATCTTTCAGACAGGAAGTTTACTTCCATAGCGTCTAAAGTAGATGTAAAAGCTCCACCAGCAGAACCAGTCAACCAAGACTTCATGCGACGATCATCAGCTTGTGAAGCTCTGTATCGTACGTGCAAGAAAGGTCTACGGATGTTAGTTCCTAATACTTGATCATAAACTGTAGAAGTTCCAGCTGGTACTAATACACCTTCAATTGAATTAACACCAGAAATAGCACCTCGAGTTGAAGCGTCATTTAAGTATTTCCAATCAGTTTTGTAGAAATCATAAGATCCTCTACGGAAACCACTAAATCCAAGATTTAATGCCATTTCTTCAGAATTTTCAAATAAACCAAATGCAGTACCACCGGCAGATCCACCAGAAATAGCAGCTAGCATATCATCAAAATCAAGAGCCGTTTGTCTTTGTAAGAAAAGCATGTTTTCTTCAATAGCACCTTGAGTATCTAAGTTTTTCAAAATAGCATCAAAATCAGTAAGTCCAGCAGAGGCTGTAAATCCTGCTTGAACATTTCCACGATCTTCAATAGCAGCAAATAAACCTTGAGTACCAGGTAATTTACTAGCTTGATAGTTTCCAGAGCCAGCGTTAGTATTTAATTCACCTTCTACTAATGACATTTCTAAGTAATCTTCAAAACGTAAACGAGTTTCAGATTCAGCTTTTAAGTACCATAAGTATCCAGATGCACCGTCTTCAGTAGCAACTTCAACCCAACCGATTTGAGCCATATCAGAACCACTAATCACGTATTGGTTACGAATAATAACTGGTGAGTTAGAAAATTGTGTAAACTGAGGAGTTACAGAAACTCTAGTAGCTGAATTACCAGCTCCAGTTCCAATTGTAGTTCCTTTAGTATAATCAGATCCATATACAAAAATTTTCAAAGTTGTAGATGAAGCAAATACAGTCTGTACGTCAGAACCAGTGTAAAGTTGAACAGCAATGTGTCCAGCATCAGCTAAAGTACCACCATTGATAGTAGGTACATCAGTTACGATACCTTTAGCCTCTGTTCCGCTAACTACATCCATGATAACGATTGTATCGTTGATGGAAATAACGTTAACTACAGTAGTTCCGTTTACACCTGTTAAGTCTAAGTGTGCAGCGTTACCAAGATTTGCAGCTACATCATTGTATGCAATATGCAAACGGTTTTGCTCAGACCAGATAACTTGATCAGATGTCATTGGCATTTCAGCGCCAACCATTCTTAAAAATCCAGATAATGTACGATTTCCATAGCGCTCTACTTCTTGCTCGTAAATCTCTGGTAGATATTGTTGCGCAAAATCATTGTCACCTTCGTCAAACTTCAAGAAGTTCGTGTCAAGCGCTTGCTGCTTTTGCGATGGGATAATTGTCCCAAATTGAGGAGTTAAACTCATAATTGTTTAATTTTTTTAGTTAAATTTTTTTGTTTTTATTTTTAGTTTTGTAGAGTCAGCGCCTGAAATAGCTTTAACTTTAAGACCGCCAATGAACACATCTCCCTGAGAAGTCCTAGCTTTAGTGTCACTCAAGTTTTTTGATTTGTTTACAACGTCTTTTACTGCGTCTGCTTTTCCTTGCTCATAAAAATGAGCGGCAATTTTATCTACATTTTCAGCAGCATACATAGCCTTGTGATAACCATTAACATCCTTAACATTACCAGATTCGTCTAGGAACTTCCCAACGAGGTTTGTTATATTAGATTGGTTTTCTGCAACTTTATCTTTGTTTTGAATATTATACTTATATTTCTTTTCACCAACATTGATATCAAAACCTTTGAAATCATCGCTAAAAAGTTGTTTAGTATTATTTTTAAACAATTGATGTTGTTGCTCAGCTTGTTTTTGCTCCTTGTTATATCTATTGAAAAAATCCATAGCTTTTTGTTGTTCCTGAGTAACGCCCGGTCTCAACTTGATCTCGTCGTAATATTTACTCTTAGTCTCTTCTAAAAAGTTTTTGGCTTTTGCAACTTCTTCTTTAAACGCAAGTTTCTTTTTGCGTATATCCTTATCTTCATCTAAATCTTCATCGTAGTCAAAATCTTCTAACAAAAGATCAAGATCTTCAGAATCTAAATAAGGTTTATTTTTTTTGTAATATTCTTTAATAAGAGTTTTATCGTCAACACTGCTGTAATCAGCATTTAGACGAGTATAATCTTCTATTGTCCCACCAGTGTCTTCCATAAAGGAAACTAGCTTTTCAATATTTTCAGGTAATGGTTTACCTAATATTTTTTCATCTCTTATAGCTTCTTTAACTTCTGCTTCAACTTGTTTAACTTCGGCTTCAGTTACTTCTTGGATCGGAGAAAACCCTTCAGTAGTCTCGTTGGACTTTTGTACAGGTTCTCCCATCGTTGCGCTATCTCCGGATGGTTTTTCCACAGATACCTCCTTTGTTTCTCCGATTTGAATGGCATCTTCTTCTTGTTTTGGAATTATTACTTTTTTAACCTCTGGCTCTAGTTCAATCAAAGGTTCTTTAGGATTAACATTTACTTTAGTAATGTTATCTTTTGTTTCGTTAAATTTTTTAGGTGTTTTATTTTTTGTTTTTAATTTAAACTCACCTTCCTGTTTAACAGGTTCATTTGTTTTTACTTCTGACATAATATAATATAATTAAATAATTAAAATTACATAAAGGCGTTCATGTCAACCTCTACATTTTGTTCAAAATCAATTGGAGGTCCATCTACGTTTCTTTGTGTAATCATTTCACTTTGTTGCGTACCTTCCATTTTTATACGCTTGTCTTTTCTATCTTCAATCATTTTTTCTTTTTCACCAATAGCCTGCATATCCATTTGCTTTAATTGAAGATCAAACTCAAACCTTCTTTGCATTTTTTGCATTTCTAATTCGCTTTGAATCTGCATTCTTTCTATTTCCATTTGATTTTTAGATTGTTCAAATTGGACTTTGGTGTTAGTGACAGCTTCTTGTTTTTGCACTTCTGCCATTGCTGTTTTTTCAGCTGTGTCAGCTTGAGCTTGACCTTGAGCAGCTATGTTAGCTTGCTGAATTTGCATATCTTCTTTTTGCTTTTGCTTACGCTTAACTTTAAGCATTTGATTAGCAAGTTTAAGATTTTTAATTTGTCTAAGATCTATAGCGTCTTCAAGGTTAATACCGCCTTGTTGTATAGCAGCTTGTATGTTTTGTTCTAATTGAGCTTGTTCTTCTTCGTCTGGTTCTAATTCTAAAAATATACCAAAATCATGAAGATTTAAATTAACTATTTCTTCTAACGTTTTAATATTATAAGTTGATATAGAATTTTGCAAAGAATTTTTTGTAAGAGGAAACTCTAAAGCATCTGCCACTCTAAGAGCTACGTTCTCTGATATTCTAAGAGTTAAGTACAAACTAGACTGCAATATGTGTTTAGTAGCTGTGTTAGACGCGTTAGCCGCTAACTTCTGTAATCCTACTAAAGTATTTCGATCTGGCAAACTACCATCTCTAGCTTCATTAAGTCCTGTTACGTCGCGTATCATTTGCAAATAATACTGATATGTCGATATCAAGCTTGATATTTTAGCATTTCCGCTTCCACTTTGTAACTCTTGAACCGGGACTTTACCAGCATTCATTTCACCGTCTTGAGTAAGTGATCTACCCACAACAGAACCAGTTTGAAAATACATGTTTAATGCTTCTGCAGGATTATAATTTGTGCCATTGCCTAAGTCGACTTCAGCGAGCCCGTCCATATCTAAATAAACACCGTCAGGTACCATACGAGATATTACTTGTTGTAGTTTTAAATGAGTTAACTGTATCATATCTGCAAAACCAGTGCATCTACTTACTAATGACTCTATTCTACCCTTGTATATTCTAGGAGCACAAATAGCATAATTCATTTTAACCTTAGTGGTATCAGCATAAGGTCTAGTCATATTCTTAGACAATTCCCAGTTTAGCATTATATTGGTTCCTAATACTTTTGCGCCACTATATAAAACCTCTATTGATCTTGCTACTCTTTCAAAATTATCATTTTCAGGTGGATTAAATGTATCAGGCTTCTCAATAGCTTTCATTAAACCTTGATCTGTTTGTTTTATTTTAAAAACTTGATTATGATATGTTTTGTAATCAAAATAAAGAACTTGAACAGTATTATTGTCATAATTACCATAACCAGTTATATATGATTTATTACCTGGTGTGTTTTGAATTCTTTTTAATTCATCTTCAGGTATACCTGGAAACTCTTTTTTTAACTCTGGTATTGTTAAAGATTTAACTTCTCCAACGTAGTAAATATCTTCAAAATTTGGATCTTCAGTATAAGAATAAACCATATAAGCTGGATCAACATAATCAATAGTGACTCCATTAGCGGTATTAAAATCAGTCTTAACAGCTGCTATACCACAAACGGCTAAATCCATGTTTAGTCTTCTTCTAGTAAGATCATATTTATTTTGAGCCATTACAGAAGATATAGCTTCTTCTTGAGCTATTTCTATAGACTGCTTGTAGCTTAATTGCATATGCAGCTCTAGATCTTCTGGATTTTCAGGTATTACATCTTTGCTTGGAGACTGGAAAGCATCAATACCTAAGGTTTGCTCTAAGTTTAAAAGATATTCTTTAGATATCATATCTTCATATAACTTAGTTGCATAATTAGTTCTTTTTCTTACAGACTCAGGATCTTGAGCATAAGCCTTTACATCGTAAGATTTTTGAGATATACCATTTACAACTATATCTACAAATTTAGATAAAATAGGAACAGGCGTCCAGTCTAAATTAAGATAAGACAAATCGCCATTAATAGACAATTCATCTTTATATTTTTGAACACTTTGCTCGCCTCTTGCGTAAAGTCTTAATTGATTAAAATTATTCCAATTAGTTAAATATCTATTTCCTGTTGTTCTACCTTGTGAAAACCACTCTCCTTCTATAGCTTGCGCTACTTGCTTGCCGTATTCAATGCTAGCTTTTTCTTGATCACTAACTACTTGGCTAGGAAATGCACTTCTAGTATTGGTGTATATACCCATTTAACTTATTATTTTTGATGTAACTCCTTTGTTGTCGTATTTTTTTATACCTAAATCAACAGATTCTAACTTACGAGGCGCGCTTGGTGCATATCTATGCTTGTTACATGCCATCAACGCTAGGCCAGAACTTATAGAAGCATCATGTTTTGTTCTATTGTTTATATTAAACTTTGCCCAATCCTCTAATGTTCTTTGAAAATAAACATCACCATATCCAGTTTCTTTTAAACCAACAAAATCTTCTATATAAGATTCAATTGCCGCGGCATGAGCTTGCTTAATATCTTCACTTGAATTAGGTATACCACCTAGTTCTTTTTCAGTAACTGATAATTTATTTCTTTTCCTGTCAGGTCTATTCATTGAAAAGCCTCTATAACCTCTTCTTTTAAAATGGTACAAAAGTCTAGGTTTGTTATTTTCTGCAAGAATTGGCATTCCGTAAAAAATACAAGCCATAAGTACATCTTCAAAAAATATTTCAGCTGTTTGAGGTCTAGCTATATATTCTAAAAAGAAATGGTTTGGAGGTGTGTCTGTCATTGAAAATTTCGTAAGACCGTGTAAAGATCCTTTTGATCCTCTTTTATCTACTGTGCCTGATATATCGTAAGGGTCACAACCAAAAGCACCTAAATTTTCATTTAAAGGATATTTAATACCTCCTTTTGTTATTACTGCATTTTGCATATTAACAGGTGGAACCCACGTTATTAAAAATCTGCCATTAGTGTTTGGCATAAATAAAACTTGACTGTCTTGAACGCCATCGCGCCACATGAAGTTACCTTTTGTAATATTTATAGAGTTTCTAAGATCTTCATTAAAATCTATTTGCTCATATATTTTAGTTAGATTAAATAAAGATTCTTTTGATTCGTCTCTAAAAGCATGCTTAGTTGTGCGCGGAAACTGTCTATAGAATTCATTTAAAGCATCTTGATCTTGCTTAAGACCTTCAACCTCGTTGTTCCAGTATTCTATTACACCTAAATCAATTGTTTCACCCTGAGGTCCCTGCTTTGGTTTCTTCGGTGTATCGAAGACAGGTAATCCATAAGAATCAATGTATCCTTCGTAATTCCACTCCATAGGTATAAACAAGCTATATAATCCAGAGCGAGTTTGTCCATTCGCATTTCGTTGAGTGACGTCTGAGTCATTGT
>WLWH01001005.1_pt1 | contig 20510 bp, 3 predicted proteins | sample 6712741 | NCBI WGS metagenome assembly WLWH01 (sample SAMN12718694, study PRJNA515312) | sponge metagenome | isolation source: marine sponge | host: Mycale hentscheli | place: New Zealand: South Island, Marlborough, Capsize Point | collected 2003-05-01
TCCAAAAAAGAACAAATTGAGTATCTACCCAATACAAGATCAGAAAGTGTGGAATTATTACAAGAAAGCAGTAGCGGTGTTTTGGACTGCTGAAGAATTAGACTTGTCCAAAGACAAAAAGAATTTTGATAAACATTTTACAAATGATGAGAAATATTTTATAAAAATGATCCTATGTTTTTTTTCGTCTGCTGATGCCCTTGTAAATCAAAATCTAATGGAAAGATTTTTACACGATATTGATAATCCTGAAATCAGATGTTTTTATGCGTTTCAAATGTTTATGGAATGCATACACCAAGAAACATATTCTTTATTGATTGATACCCTAATTGATAGTAAGGAAAAAGCTGAATGTTTTGATGCTGTTTCAAATATCAAAACAATAAAACAAAAGGCAGATTGGTGTGAAAAATATACTAAATCAGATGAATCGTTTGCAAAACGCTTAGTCGCATTTGCAATAGTAGAAGGGGTTTTTTTCAGTGGGGCATTTTGTGCAATATATTGGATCAAATCAAAAAAGAATGGAATGTTACAAGGTATTACAAAGTCAAATGAATTTATTGCACGAGATGAAGGATTACATACTGAATTTGCAGTTTATTTATATACACAGTTAAAAGATGAGAAACTAACCAAAACAGAAATATATGATATTTTTACTAATGCTGTCAATATTGAAAAAGAATTCATTAATGAGGCATTACCTTGTTCGTTAATGGGAATGAACTCTAATACAATGAGTCAATACATAGAGTTTGTTGCGGATAGATTGATTATTCAGTTAGGATACCCTAAATTATTCAATAGTAGTAATCCATTTGATTTTATGGAAATGATATCTTTAGAAGGTAAAACAAACTTCTTTGAGGCAAGAGTATCTGAATATTCCAGAGCATCAGCATTTGGATTAGATGAATCTGATGTTTTTCTACTAAATTCTGAATTTTAATATATATCTATTTTAATATGAAAAGAGAATGTAATTGTTGTTGTAAATTAATAAAGCAACCTGTAAAATGCTTTATTAATAAATCGTGTGATTGGATTTCCTGCCCATCTTGTATTACTAAACAAATTAAACTAAAAGAAGATTATGATATTACTTATTGTTGTCCAAATTGTAGAAAAGATTCAGTCTATAATAAACATAGTAAAATTACAAAATATTGTAAAAGCAATCGTTCAGTAATGAATCATATAATTAAATTACAAAGAGTAATGTTAATCAAACAACAAGAAAGATTAAATGAAATACATCAGATAATCTCACAGCCATTACATATTTCAGGAACACTAGTTACTTTAACAGATATTGCTGGTAATGAAATTGAGGATGAATTAGTAGATTTTAATATTTCTGATATTTCTTCTTTAGATTTTAGCAAATCTGATATACAAAATATCATGCAACAAACAGGAATAACAAAAGATAATGTTAGAGATTTTATTTATGATCAAGATTTTTATAAAGATGCAGATAAGCTTGAAAGATTTGGTATTAGAAGTGGGTTAAGTCTTTATGGATTAAATTATGGTGGTGGATTACCAAAGGCTCAGTTTAATGTTAATCCAGAGTCAGAAGAAATATTAATTGATAGCTTGCCTACAAGTATAATGGATAGTATAATTGGTCAAGGATTAATAAACGTAGATGTTAATACAGCAAATAGAATTGCTGATGTTTATGATGAAGCAAAAGATATTACTAATCTTTCTGAAGGTCTTAGCTTCTTTAAAGGTGTTTCTAAAAAAGAAATACAAGATGTTATGCAACAATCTGGTTTGACTAAAGAAGACATTAGAAACTATCTTTATGATCAACCATTTTATGATGATGCTAATAAGATGACACAGTTTGGCATTCGCAGTGCTATGAAACTTAAAGGGTTAAAAAGCGGTGGTTCATTACCAAAAGCACAATTTAGAACTGCTCTTGAAGAAAGTTTTGCAAATTATCCTCCAGAAAAAATAGTAAGTACACTAGAAAAAAGTAAAAGAATTGGTGATGAAGATTATGAAATTTCTATGAATTCATATCTTCCTGAGATTGTAATTGAAGCAGAAAGAGGGGAACAAGATAAAGGTTCAACATTAGGTGAGATGCTACGATTTGATGAATTATTAAATCAACCAGAATCTAATGAGTTTCGAATAAATCCTCAGTATGATCCTAATACAGCAATAATTGATAATACAAATGTTGTAATGCCCCAGTTTGATATGGAAGGCAATTACATGGGTGAAGGATCTGTAAATAGTAATGTAAGTCAATATCTAAGTGATAGTGGTGGTGATAAAAGAAGCGACCTAGAAAAACTGGAACCTGTTCTTAACGCTTTAGATTATGTTGCAATGGTAGGTGCATTTACACCTGCTTATCCACTTGCATATGCATACTCAATGGCTAGAGCTCTTCAAAAAAGAGATGCCTATGCTGGCGGTGCAGATTTAATTGCTCTTGGTGCAAAGAGGCACCCTGCGGTACAAGCAGGTTTAAAGGTATTTGGTAAGTTAGGTCCTAAGATACCTAGTTTAATAAATAAATTTATAACAAAAACTCCTGCTAGAGATCCTATTGAAGAGACTATAAATAATGTATATGATGAATTAATGAGTATTCCAGAATATTCCAGAATGGGAGCTGATTATTTAATGGAAGAAGCAACAAAAATAGGACAAGGATTATATGATTCATATGAAAATACTATTGAGGATTATCCGATTGAGGGACAACCTTTTTATCCACAAAGAAAACATGGTGGTTTAATTAAAGCTCAAGTTGGACTTTCATTTGAACAATGGGCTGCACAAAATGCAGTTACAATTTCAGGAATGAATGAAGCAGAAGCTAGAAGAGCATATGATCAAGATACTATGGATCCTCAAGAGTTTGGTGAAAAATATATGGATATAGATTTTACTGTTGACGAAGTTCCAATGCCTAGACTTGAAGATGATCCTGAGACAATGCCTTTTGATCTTGCACTAGGAGATGTTGAAATAGATGAAGTAGCTATGCCCAGACTTGAAGATGATGTTGTAATAGCTAATCCTGTTGTAACTGGTCAGAAAGATAACTTAAGTAGATTTTTAGATAGTCCATTTGCTCAAGGTTATGGTGCAGTTGGTAGAAGTGCTGTAGGTGTAGCTCAAGGTTTAAATCAAATGTTTGGTTTAGATAGAGTTGCAAGACAAGCTGAAGAAGATTTAATGAGAACAACATCTGCTGATAATGCATTTATGGTAACAAACCCCTTGATGCCTCAAGGAACACTTGATGTTAATACAGGTTTACGTATGGGAAGTGGTGGTTTTGGTTTAGCTAAGTTTGGTACTGAAACGGAAATGGAAGTTGAAGCAGATCCTGAAACAATTAAAGCATTAATGGATGCAGGTGTAAATGTAAATTATATTTAAAATGGCAAGAATAAGTATAGACAAATTACCTGATGGTTTTACCATTAGAAATGGTAAAGTGGTTAGAGAGATGGCACATGGTGGAAGTAGTAGCGGAAGTACTGGTGACCAGTATGATTATCACTTGACTACAGTTCCTACTAATCTTATAGGTGATCAAGTTAATAAGGATGATGATAAATCAATTAGATATTCACTTGGTTCAGTAGATAGAGATCTTGCTAATCTAGAAGCTGAAGGTGGTGAAACTGTATTGACAGATTTAAATGATAAAGGTCAGTTTGGTTTATATGATATTAAAGGACCATCACATGATGATGGTGGTGTTCCAATGAGATTACCGGATCAGTCATTTATCTTTTCACGAGATCCTTCTATGGAAATAGAACCGCAAGTATTAGCAGATGCTTTTGGTATAAACACAAGTAAAACAATGACACCTGCTCAGGTATCTAGAAAGTTTCAATTGAATAATTATAATGTTCAATCAGCTAATCCTAACTCAGATTATATTGCAAGAGATACAGCAGATAGCATGCTTATGAAAAATAAGATGTCATTATCTAAACTTGCTTTTATCCAAGAATCAATTAAAAGATTTGCTGATGGTGTACCTGTAGCATCTTTTCCATACTTACAATCTCAAGGTGTGAATCCTGTTGAGTTTAAACAAGAGATAGAACAAATATCTGAACAAGAAGCACAACAAGCATTACTTGATCAACTTCCACCAGAAGAGAGAGATCAGATAATGCAACAAGCTCAATTTATGGCACAGATGCAACAAGCTGAACAGCAAAGACAATTGCAAGCACAAATGCAACAACAGATGCAAGCTAATATTGAAGCTCAACCAGAAGGTGTTGAGATGCCTAGTATGGAGCTTGGTGGGCAGCTTTCTGATTTTGTTTCAGGAATGTTTGAAGATAAACCTGTTGATACATCAGATCCACAATTAGCATTTGCATATTCAGGTCAAGCAGGTGATGGTAGAAAAGATCTTTCTTTTCTTGATAGAAGAATGGAGGATTTATATTCTCCTGATGCTGAAAATCCAATTCCTCAGTTTGATCCAAATGCTATTCAAAGATTAGAAATGCAAGCTAACATGGGAGATCAACAAGCAAAGTATGGGTTGACACAATATCAAACATTAGGTGAAGTAGATGAAGAAGGTGCTGCACCTGCTGAAGATCAATCTAGTGAGATAGCATCTATTATAACTAAAGCAACTGGAGGTGACGAAGAAAAGAAACAAGCTTTAATAGATTACATTCTTGATAATCCTACAGAAGTTGCAACATTTTTTGAGGTTAATCCTAGTGCAACAGATATTGAGATATTTAATTTTATATCTAAGAATGCAGGATATCAAGCTCAAGATGCTATTGTAGAAGGAGAGGATGCAACTCAACAAACAGATGAAGCTCAACAAGAAAAAGATTTTGAAACAGATGAGTTTGAGTTAAATGACTATGAGCTTTTAGATAAATTATTTAGATCTGAAGAAGAAGCTTGGGTTAATACAACTGGTAGAGCTTATGCTGGTTTTAAACAAGGAGCTTTGAATTCAGGTATAAGTGAAGATCAGATACCTACTAAAGAGGAGATGGTTAATAAGTTTTTATCTTATCAGAAAGCTATTTATGATCTGCAAGAAAAAGCAACTCTTGAAGAAAGAACTGCAGCTAATCTAGATGGTAGAGGTAATATTAATAATGCTATTGCACAAGAACTTCTTAATAAATATGGTATTGATTATAAAATTGATCCGCTTGATACAAAGTTAAATCAAACATTTAGTCAATCAATTTTTATTGCCGACCAAGATAATGCAGAACCTTACTTAAGAATTGCAGGTTTAGGTCCTGAGCAAAAGTCCAACTGGGAAGAAAATAATAGATTATCACCTGTTGATGGAATCTTTGGTAATAATACTGCAAATCAATTTGTTAAAGTATTAAGGTTACCTGAAACACCTGATATAGAGGAAGAGCAAGAGGAAGAAATAGAAACAGAAACTGAAACAATTGAAGTAGGGGATGTTGGAAGACCTGCTAAAGAAACTAAAGCTGACTTCTGGTTGCAGGATTTAATGAATCTTGACAAGATAGCTAGAAGAGAAAGAAGTTTAAGATTACCATTTGATACTGAAGTTGAAGAAGATAGATTTACATTAGAGCTTTTAGATCCTACAAGAGAGATTGCAGGATTAACAGAAGTTAAAAACATTACAGATCAATCATTAGCAGCATTTGCTCCGGCACAAAGTTTTCTAGCAAGAACAGCTAAAACAACTGGAGATCTTATGACAAGGGTTGCTGATACAGTATCTACTTATGAGGATAAAAATGTAGGCAATATTAATCAGGGTAAATATCAGTTAGCAGGATTGCAAGCAGCTAATAGAAGAGAAACAAGAGATAGAAATAAAGCATTATATGATAATACTCAATTAGCATTAGAAAATTATTTAACTGAGAAAAACTTTGATAGAGAGCAGTATATAGATGCATACTCTGGTGCTTTAACAAATATGGCTAACACATATAATATGAATACATTGTATGATACATTCCAAATAGATCCTATGTCTGGTGGTAGGGTTAGCTTTACAGGAGGTAAAGATTTAGATCCTGCATCTCAAAGTAATGTGGATCCAAATAAACAAGCATACATTGAAGCTGCAAAAGAGTTATCAGCAGCTGGTCTTAATTATGATAATGCAAGTATAAAAGCATATTTAACTGGAGACTATTCAGGTGTATCAGATATTTCTCAACAAGCTGAACTAAGACAAATGATGGAGAATCAAGATGTTTCAAATCTAGGTTATACAACAGCACCAACAAATGTTAATGTTCAACAAAGACAAATGTTTGGAGGACCGTTTACCATAGGAAAAATGGGAATCTAAACATTAAAAGTTTTTAAAGTAAAATATAAAAACTTATTTAATTTTATTATTTTAATACTATGGCAACTTACGTACCAGGATCAAGTCAATACTTACCACAACCTACTGCATTTACGCCAGATTACAAGTTTCTAGGGAATGTACTAGATGTAAGGACTGATAGGTATAATACTAATTATCAAGCATTAAATGATCTTTATGGTAAAGTTGTTTATGCTGATCTATCTAGACAAGATACTAACGAAGTTAGAAATCAATATGCAAAGGACATTGCACCAAAGATTCATCAGATAGCTGATATGGATCTTTCATTGCAACAGAATGTAGATGCAGCTAAGGGTGTGTTTGCACCATTCTTTCAAGATGATCTTCTTGTTAAGGATATGGTTGTAACAAAGCAATATCAAAGAGAGATGTCTTATGCAGATACTCTTCTTAACTCTTTAGATAGAGAACAAAGAGAAAAATACTGGCAAACCGGTATTGATGCTATGAAATACCAAATGCAGGATTTCATGGAAGCTGATAGAAATACAGCTTTGCAAATGGCAGGACCTCAGTATGTTGAGGATGTAGATCTTTATGAAACATCTTTAAAGCTATTGCAAGAGTCTGGTTTATTTGATGAAGAGATACAAGGTCCACCTGAATTTAGTCCTGATGGCAGATGGATAATTAAAACATCTGGTGGAGCAATGGTTAGCAAACCTGCATTACAATATCTAAGAAGAAGTTTGTTAGATGATCCTAATGTACAAAGAGCATACTATACATCTTCATATGTTGAGCAAAGAAAGTATGTAGATAATGGTCTTCAATCAGGTGCTTTTAATGATATGGATCAAGCTCAAAGAGCATGGGCAAGTCAAACAATTACAAAAGCAGAAGAGCAATTAGCAATCTTAACAGGTGATCAAGAGGCAGAAGTAGCAAATGAAGAAAGAAGGTTAGAAAACAAAGAGCAGTTTACAAGCACATATGGGGAAGCTGCTAGTGATTTAACAGGTGGTACAATGGCAGAAGCTATTGCAGCTTATGATGCAGATAAGCAAAATCTTCAAGATAAATCTAAACAACTTGGTGATGCATCTTCTTATAGAGAAACATCTGGTGAAGTACCAACTAATACTTTATTGAATAGAGCTTATCAGTTAATGATGGGTACTAACATAGATGGTGATATGCAAGCTGCTGCAATTACATTTGGTGAGACCAAGAAGAAAATTGATATTGAAATTAATCAGTATAAGCTTGAGGAAATTAAATATCAACAGCAGATTAATCTTGAGAATTTAAGGCACCGTAATAATATGGCGGCAGCAAGAGCTAAACAAGAATCAGAACAAGAGGAACAAGCACAAGCAAATGCTCTTGCTGAAGCTGCTGGGGGTGGTAATACTGCACAAACTAGATACTCAGATTTTCCAACAGACTTGGGTGGTGATGCATATGAAACCAATGTTAGTAGTTTAGCTAATGCAAAAGTTCAGCAGCAAGATGTAGAAATTGATTTTTTAGTTAATACACTTAATGACATATATGCAACAACCAATGGAGGAGGTCAAATTCCTGTGTACACTGGTGATAATTTTGTTTCAGTTTCACCAACGGGTCCAACGATGTCTCTTCAAGAAGCTAAAGAATATTATAGAAATAATCCAGAAGCACTTGCAATTGCAAGCTCAAAGCTTAATACTTTGATGGCTAATGAAACAAATGCTTTAGTGGAAGATAATCCAAATGTACCAACAAAAAGAGATTGGAGTCAATCAATTGATCGATATGAAGAGATACAAAGAAGAGGTATTGAAATTGATAACATAGAGCAAGGGTTTTATGAGACTGCACAAAACAATCTTGATTTAAGTAAGTCTATGGAAGGTGAATATGAAGGTGTAACACTTAAGTTAGATAAAGAAAATGTACCATCTGTATTTGCAACAGATGAAAGTGGTAGAACTAGAGTATTAACAAAAGAAGAATATGTTGATTTATTTGCAGAAGAATTAGATGCTGGTTCTATAAGACGATATGTAAATAAACCATTTGATTTTATATGGAATAAGGTTGATGTTGGTGGTTTAGATGCTCTTATTAATGCTAATGCAGAACGAAGAGCTGATCAAAATGTAACAGGTGGTACTAGTTATACACCTGGTGGTGGTCTTGGGGGTGGTCTTCTTCAATCTAGAGGTATAATAAGATATGCAACTGATGAGGAAGTAGATGCTGAATATCAAAAAGAAGTTAGAAAGTTTGCGTTAAAAGCATACAATACACAAAAAGAAGCTATTAATAGAGGATATAATGAAGTTTCAGTATCACTTGCAGAAAAGATGGCAGATGGTTCATTAGATGAAAATACAGTTGCAGAATTAGATAATGGTTATAAAGGATATAATGTTTCAGCTGCACTAGCTGGGTTTAATCCTTATACAGGAATGTCAGAAATGGGTGTTGAAGTATATGCTACAATAAATGCACAGAATCCTCCAGCTGCTGGTAGTACAGCAGAAGCATTAGGGGTAGAGTATTTTAATAATTTTAATGCTGTACCATCTCAAGCAATGTTTATTCATTCTGGTAAATGGGATAATAAAAACTTAGGTAGCAGAGAAAATATTTTGGCAATGGATCAAACCTATGATTCAAAAGCATCACAACTTTTAGACCAACTTAAAACTGATGTTATTGAATATGCTCAATACGGTGGTACAGCAAAACCAGATGCAGCTACACCATCATTTGAATTATCTCAAAGCTATGTTACAGATGGAGAAGGTAATCGTTATTTAAAGTATGAAGTTTCACCATCAAGAGATTGGTTAGCAACACAAAAAGGTAAAGGTATTTTAAGTGCTGATACTGATTTGTTTGCAGAGAATGTTAATGCGTATAAAACAATAACAGTATTAATTGATGAGAGGAATGTTGCTTTCAAAAGTTCTGCTTTATTTACTGAAGAGCCATCTTATGTAAATAGACAAATGAGCGTTAATGGTGGCACATATGACTTTAACTATCCTTTTGGTGGTGATATAAAGTTTACATCAAATGGTGATGGTACAAACAGAGTATCAACAAGAAGATATGTATATGATTCTAATCAAGGTAAAATCATACCAGACCCAGCTGGTTGGGCTACACAAAGTTTTGATGCTAGTATAAATCCTGATATAGTTTATAACCAATTGAAGTTTGACTTTCAAGGTATTAGTCAGCAGAACTTAAGTATAATGTCGCAAAATTATAATTCGGAAGATTTTCCAAGACCTCTAACTAATTAAATTTGTCTAATGGCAGAGAATAATGATCAAATGCAGCAGCAGTCTAACTTAGATGCTGTGGGACCTAATACTGGAGAGTCTGTTAAAACTACTGTTCCAGATAAAGGACCTGAGACTTCTAAGATAGTCGGTGGTACTAATGTGGATTTAACAGGTAATAGAATGCCTGCATCATCTCCTTCAATTTCTAACTATCCTAATGTACAAAACTCTCCTGTTGATTTAAGAAGAGATTATAATTTTAAGCAAGTAGAAGATCTATTACCCACAATAGATCCAAAAGCATTTGAACAAATTGATCCTGACTATTTAAATTATTTAGGTGAAGTAGGTAAAAAATTAGATCAATATTTATTACCTGTTGTTTCTAATGTTAGTGCACCTCTTCCTGGCAATGCTAGTGCAAACTTTAATCCTGTAGCACAAGCGTTACCTACAAGATCGTCTAGTGTAATATCACAACCATCTGGTGATCAAGCTAGACTAACAAACTTAGTTAATACAGTATCTCAAATTGAGACTAAACAAAATCAATCTAAGGTTGGTCCTGTAGCACCACTTTACTTTAGTAGGAAAGCTGCTAGATATGATAGATATTATAATCATCCTAGTTATGATGAGTTAGGATTTCATCCTTATGTTAACAATGAAGAGTTTTATAATGCTAACTCAACAGTAATAGATGATGCACAAAGAATGTTTGGTCAAGCCGCTAAACAATTTGGTTCTGCATTTCTATCTACGTATAGATCTATAGGAGACCTTTTTGATGAGGATAGTTACTGGACGGGAAAAGATGATGAAACTGCTAGAGAGTTTATGTCTGCTACTGATATAGGTATGAGTAGTAGAGGTGGTGTCTTTGGGTTTACAAACAATCTTATACTTAATTCTTCATATACAGTTGGTATTATTACTAATATAGTATTAGAAGATATAGCTCTTAATTGGGTAACGGGGGGTGCTACTAGTGGTATGACTGCTGTTAAATTAGGAAATAAGCTTGATAATCTTGGTAAAGGTTTAATGTCTTTTGGTAAAGGACTTACTAAGTTACCTAAAGCATTTACAGTTGGTAAATATGCTAACACCTCTCAAAATGTGTTAAGAAGATTAACAGATATTGATGTTGCTAAAGGTTTTTATAATAGTGTTAAAAGCGGTGTTAAATTTGGAGCTGAGATATTTACACCAAATACATTAGCAGGACTCAGACAATCAAGAGCTGCTCTTAATACAGCAGATGGAGCTGTAAATATTGCAAAGGGTTCTAGCATTTTCTTTGACATGTACAAAGACTTTAGAGAGTTAAACTTTGCAATGTCTGAGTCAAAGCTTGAAGGGGGTATTGTATATCAAGAACAGTTTAGCACAGCTCTTGCAGAGATAATGAAGAGAGAAGGTGTTAATGCACCTACTCAAACAATGATGGATGAAGCTAGAGAAAATGCTGTTAAAGCTTCACGTTATACAACAATGCTTAATGCACCATTTATTTATTTATCTAACAAGGTTGTATTAGGTAAAGCGTTTAAAGGTTTCAATAGCAGGTTTGTAAGAGAAACTTTTGAAGAAGGTGCTGACTTACTTGGTAAAAGAGTTATAAGAAAATCTGCTAAGAAAGCAGGTCAAGAAGTATTTGAAGATGTGGGTGAAGGAATGTTTTCAGGCTTTAAAAGAATGAGAGCTCTTGGTGCTAAGGGAACTTCAAGACAGTTTGCTCAAGGTGCATTAAGATACTTTGCAGCTAATGTAACAGAAGGTGCTCAAGAACTTTATCAAGAAGCTGTAACAGCCGGTACACAAGATTATTATACAACATTAGCTAAAGATCCATCTATACCATCCCGTGTAGCATTTAATGGTGCACTATCAACAGCAGTTAGTTCACAATTATCAGCTCAAGGTTTTGAAACATTTTTATCTGGTTTCTTAATGGGAGGTTTAGTACAAGGACCTCAGAACTTTGTTTTCTCAACAATACCTAATTTATATAAAACTAGCATACGTAAAGATCAAGAGTATATAAATCTTAAAAATGAAAGAGATACTTATGTTGCGGGTGCTGTTAAAGCTTTAAACGAAACAGCTAAAGTTTATAAAGACAGTGATTTGATTGATGTGTTTAGCATGAAGAATCTTAGGATGAATGCTCTAGCCGATGCAACAAAAGGAATGAATGCTGCTGAAATGGATGGTAGTATTTATGATTATTTTAATTCACAAGATCACAATAAGTTTTTATATATATATAGTAAAGTACAAAATGGTAGTGCAAACTTATTAAAGGATCACTTCAGTGAATTAGAAACATTATCTGATGAAGATCTTACTGGTTATTACGGAGAAGAAAATACAGCAGAGAATGCTCAAAATATTAGAGAAAAGATAGGCACTATTAAATCAGATATAACAAATGCAATAGATGCACAAGTTGATCAGGTTGAAAATCCATTTAATTTTAAGCAATATAAAGAAGGCTCTACTGAATTTATTCAAGAAAAGAATAAGCATGATGCTTTCCAACATGCATTATTTCTTCAAGCATATACAAAAGATACATTTATATCATCAACTAAAAGATATAATAGTATAGCTGAATCTTTGCAGTCTGATCCAATTATAGAAAACTTAGAAGCATCAGACTTAACGGTCTTGTTAGATCCTAAGTCTATACAAAGAGAGATTAATATTCTTGAAGCAGAGTTACAATCTTTAGAAGGATCTACTGAACCAAACTTACAGGATCAAATAGACTTTAAAACTAAAAAAGTAGAAGCACTTAGAGGATTTCAAGCTGTTCTCCAAGACCCTGCTAACTTTAAAGGTGATGAGACTTTTAATAGAAGATTAGAGTACGTCAGTAAATTAAAATCTCCATTTTTAAACTACGTACAAGTTCTTGCAGATTCAAGAGATGGTTTTGTAAATCAAGATGTAATCAATAAGACATTGCAAAAGATTGTTGATTACGGTTTCTTGAAAGGTACTGCTATTCAGTATGCAAAGGCATTAGAAGTTATGATGAATCCTGCAACTCTTAATGATATTGCAGAGAGAATGGTTGCTCTTGAGCCAGTAATGTTCCAAAGAAGAGAGAACTTAATAAAAGAAGCTCTTGAAAGACAAGTTAATGATGCTAATGTAAATGCTTTATTTAATAAGTTTTTTGAGTTAGGTGTAATAACTGATGTAGCCGAAACTATAAAATTCATAAACTCAAAGAATAAAGATGTAAGCATTCTAAAAACTTTCTATACAGATAGTGGTCAGGTAAACTCTATGGATAATGCTGAACTATATACTCAGATAGAGGCAGCTAAAAATGAGTTTGCTAAAATTCAAGAAACTTTAAATCCAAAAGAAGAAACAACAACTGAAACTGGTGAAGTAGAAGCTGCACAAGAAGGAAAAGTTTCTGAGGTTGATCAACTTCTAGAAGAGAATGGTTTTACTGTATATGAAGGATTAGAGCTAGGTGCTGAAATAATGCCGGGATATCTAACCAACTTACTTCTTAAGAAATATTCTACATATGCCGCACAACAAAAAGCATTTGGTAAAGAAGTATTAGAATATAATGACTGGTTAAATAATGCTGATCTAGGTCAGAAGCTTGTAAAAGGTTATGAAGCTCTAAGACAGGTCTATGCAAACAGACTTGCTAAAAGTGAAGTGTCTCCAGAAATATTAAAAAATATTAATACTGAGAACATAGATACTATGCTTGATGATGTTCGTCAGGATAAATTATTTAGTGAATGGTTAACAAGTGATCAAACAGCTGCAGATTCTATAGTTGATAATATACTTACAGAGCTTGGCACATCATACAATGATATGCTTATTAAGCCTACGGTAAATAACTATGTGAAAAAAAATGGGGTTGCTGCTCTAAGAGAAATAAAGATTACAACTGATGGTAAAACAACAACTGTATATAAACTATTAGATGGTGCCGGCAATGAGATATCACAAAAAGATTTAGATGCTCTTGAAATTCCTCATCAAGCTGGCTATTATACAAGTTTTGAAGATGCTCAAAATGCATTTAATGCTTATAGTGAAGCAGTTGCTGATACTACACCTTGGATATTTGCGGGAACAGAGATCAGACATGGAGATGTTTTAGTGAAAACTGATGGTAGCAAGTATATTGTGATATCACAACTAACTGATCTTGGTGCTCAAGAGCAAATAAAGGTGGTTGAAGAGCAATATAAGTCTTTACCTTTATATGAGCAAAGAAGAAAAGCTGAGACTATTACAGCTGATAACTTTGATTTATACACTAAGGAAAGTGTAGATCAAACTATAAATAAAGGTGAGAGAGCTTACTTAAATTCTTATGATGCTGTGGGGATATACCCTTTCATGAGAAACAATGAAAGTTTAACTGATAAGGAAGCTAGAGAAAGACTCAAGTTAGCTATGAGTGTTTTAACTGAAGATCAGTTAAGCAAACTTGAAATAGAAATTTCCCCGAATGCAGTTAAACCACAAGGTGACTTAGTAATAGAGACAGAGGAAAACGGAAAAAAAGTAATTAAAACTAATCCTTTAGTTAAACTACAAACAGAAAATTTTGATGTGCGTCTTAGAGTTACTGATTCTAAATCTCAAAAAGCAATTAATGAAGTGCTAGAACTAAATGAGCAACCTTTAATTAATTTTCAAGAAAGTAATATTGTTGCTCAAATACCAAATGGTAGATATGTTTTTGAAGGCGGTATTCAGAATATAGATCAAAGAACTGCCAATGATATATTTACAAAAAACACAAGTAATGTTGATGTTGTCAAAAAGAATTTTGCAATCAATAAAGCATTTGTAGATCAGGTAGATGCTAAGTTTAAAAGAGATGGTGCTAGTACATTTCCTTTATCAGATTTATCAGGAGGATTTAGAATAGATGTTCAAACACGTAGGGTATATACTAAGAATAAAATATCACCTACTGAACTTGCTTATAATACTGTAGACGGTAATACCATTGTTTATAGAAGAGAAGGAGGTAAAACAATAGCATATACTAGTATTGCGGATACTAAACAAAGCGATGCATTTGTAGAAGAAGTAGAAGCAAGACTGGAAAAAGATAATAGACTTGGGCAATTAGAAAACTCTAGTACTAGCCGTTTTGCAATGGTAGTTGAAATGCCTAATGGTAGGTTGGAGATAGTAACACTTGATCAAACTGCAAAGAGTGATACTGATTTAATTAATCTTGTATCAAGAGTAATTCAAAAATCAAATGAAGTTAGAGCACAAGATAAAATAGATACTACAGATGTTAAAGATTTCAATGATGAAATAGCAAAAGAATTATTTGTCACAGCTAAGAAAGGTTTATTCATTGATCTTCAAGTAGATACTAAAACTGGTTTTGTTAAGTTAAAAGGTAGGCAAGATAGTGTTGGAAGTGTTGATATTCTTGTAAAAGACACAAAAGTTACTGAAACTGAAATAGTAGATGGTCAAGAAGTAACTACAGAGAAAGATTTATATTCAGATCCTTCAATGCTTCTTGAGAGATTAATAGGTGAGGCTAATAAAAATGATAAGTTTACAAGCTTAGTTGGAAAGACAAGTGAAGGAAACTTTAAGACTCAGTCTCCTGAATTTAGCCAAGGTGAAAACCTTACTGCAGAAGAGGTAATAGCTAAGTATGGTCTTGTAACTGGCGCTGCAAAAACTATAACTACTACAAACTTTATGAACTTAGCTGCGGATGGAACTACTATCCAAGCTGTATCTAATGTAGAGTCAGCAACTAATAATTCACCTCAAGAGAAAGCACCAAAAACTACAGAGACTGTAACTGCTGAGGTTGTTGAGGAACAACTAACTGAAGATGAAAAGCGACAGAAAGCATTAGAAGATAGAGTAGAAGAATTAAAAAGAAAAGAAGTAGAAGAACTTAGAGAAGAAGATGGTTCTGTTTTAGAAGAGAATAGGGAAGCTTGGAAACAAAATAAAAAAGATATAGAAGAAGCTAGAGATAAAGCAAGAAGAGGTAATAAACCCAAAGGCATAGCTTTTAATATACTTGACAGAAACTCAGATGAAACATTAAGCGAGGAACAGTATAAGGACGCGGATAAGCTGATTGAAGCTACCATACAATTAGTTCTTGATGGCAAACTTACAGCAACAAAAGCTCATCAGTTAATTATTGGTAATATGGGTTATGCATTTACTTTAAATGATTCGGGACTTCTTCAAGATTATATTAATGATAGAACTTCAGATGCTCCTGAAATAGGAAATAATAAAGCTCCTTTTGCTCTTTGGAGAAAGGGAGAAGGTGTAGCTAAAACTGAAACTGTTGAACAAACTCGTGAACAACTTGAACAAGCTGCAAGTGATTTAGCAGCTAGAATACAGAAAAGAACATTAGAGTTAGGAAGAGAAGGTGTTCCAAGGGATAAAAGAAATGCAGATCCTATTCTTCAAGAGTTAACTAAACAACAGGATGAATTAACGCGTAAGCTTTATCCTGATGCTGCAAATAAAATTATTGATGGTACATTAAGCTATGAAGATGTAACTTCTATTGATGAGTTTGTAGATTGGGCAGATAAAAACCTACCAGACTTTATATCTGTATCTGATATCAATGTGTTAGGTTCTAACCTTAAGAAAGGTGGTGTAAGAGTTGGTGCATTTATAATGGGTCTTAAAGGTATTGGTCAAGGTGTTGAAGGTAACATCTATACAGGAGCATCTAATCCATTTAAATATCATGAAGCATTTCACTCAGTATTTAGAATGCTTCTTGCAGATGCACAGATAGATCAGTATTTAAGCATTGGTAAGAAAGAATTGCTTGCTAAGTTAAAGTCGGAGGGTAAGACTTTACAGCAAGAGATAACAAGACTCAAGAACTCAGCTAAGATCTATGAGTCAATGAGTGATGTTAGACTTGAGCAAGAACTTATTGAGGAATATCTTGCAGATAGGTTTGAAGAGTTTAAGACTGATAGAAAAGCTACTAAGACTGATTCTATAATTAAGTCATTCTTTAACAGACTTATAGAGATTATCAAGTCTGTATTTAAAGTATACTCTCCTAATCAGTTAAATGCATTATTCCAGAAAATAGATGCAGGTAAGTTTAAAGACTCAAGCACTCAGCAAAATAGATTTACAGAGTCCTTAGTAGATAATGTAACAATAGAAGCAGACAAGCTTATTCCTGTTAATATATCTGCTAGAGGAACTCGTTACTTAGATTCTACTACTGCCAAGCAACTTATATCTGATATGTCAGCTTCATTTATAATGAAGTATCAAGTAGCTGCAGCACCAATTAAGACTGATGCTTTATTGGATCAAGTCGTAGAAGAGTTTCAGCAAATATATAGTGCTGAAAATAATCAGAATTTAAGTGATGCTCAGTTACTTACACTGATGGATTTAGAAAATGCTCTTTATGATTCTTCAGATCAAGTAAAAGAAGGTATAACAGAATACTTAGATTTAATATCTCTTAAACAAAATGATAGACTAGCACAGCTGGAAGAGAACTTTGAATCTGAAGGTGAAAGAAACACACAAGACTGGGATAAAGGTCAAGAGCTTGTTGGTGGAGTTAGATCATTACCTGAATTTGTAAGAAAATATCTTGCTACAACTACAATATCATCTACTGATATATTTGGTAGAAAAACAGATGCGGCATATGCTACTACTGTTGATGTTGCAACAGCTTATAGTGGACTAGTTAAATCTGCTAAGAATACATCTAATCCCTATGATATGGTGAGAAAGATGTTGAAGTATTCTGAGACAAACCCACAGACAAGAGCTGTAATGGAAAGATTCTTGAATGATGTAGGTTTGGATAGAGATGCTTTGATGAGAGGTGAGAATCCTATAATAAAGAAGAATGGTCAATTATTCCAATCATTTACTGCAGGGTTTACTAACTATACGGTTGACTATCAAATTATACTTAATAAAGAAACTACTGATGGTATTGCAAAAGGTACCACTACTACAATATTTTCTGCATTAAAAAATAATAATGCTAAGTTTCAACTTAATACATGGAGTACAGCATATAAACAACAAAGACAGAAGTATCAAACTGATACCAGCTTTGCATCTGAGTTAAAGAGAGATCTTAACAAGGCAATGACATATCTACAACCTGTATCTTCAATTGATGGTGAGACTGTGGTTTCTCGTGCAAACTTTGTTGCTGAAACACTAAGAAAAGCAGGTATAAGTGTCAATCCATTATTCATACAGTATAGTATTTTGAATAGTGCTGAGAGTGTGGTTGAATCTGAAGATGCAGCTCCAGGTTTATCAGCAGAAGAACTTTTAAGTTTTAAGAGTGATAATGCTGATGCATATGCAATGACCTCAACTGATATAGCACAGATTAGAGATAGCTTTGAGAAAGGTACATTTTTATTTAAAAGAGAAGAAGGTGCTGGTTCTAGATTGGAGAATATTGCACAGGGTAATGCAGTCTTTGATGAGAATGTTTATTTAGATACATTTAAGAATGCTAATGGAGATTTGGTAAATGCGCATCAAGCAGAAACATTCCATTTAAAACAAATACATGAGTTAAATAACCAAGATAATATTGAAGCATTATCTCAAGAAGAGTTCTTATCAAATAATACAATTTTAAATAATCCTTTAATACAAGACTTTGCTGCTCAACAAGGATTTAAAGTTGTTAGAGTAAATGGTGTTGTTACAGAAAATGCATCTGGACGTAGAGATAGTTCAGTTTATGATGATTTTAGTGCAAAACTATTTATTGAAAGTATGGTTAACATGTACTTCTCAAATGTTAAAAATCAAAATGGAGAAGTATCTGTTATTGAAGGTGCAGATGGAACAAAGCAGGCAGTAAGTGATGTATTAATTAGAGTTATAGAAGCTTCTGGTACAGGTGATTTAGTTTCCTTACCTGTTATGAAAACAATAGATAGCAGTACTGGTAAGATTACATCCGAGACTATAGACCATTTTGAGGGTGCAATAAAAACTGAGTTTGATAGAATTAAAAAACTGTACATTGAAAATAAAACAAACGCTCCTGTAGATTCAATACTTGGTTTTAATACTCCTGGTGGTAGAGGTTTTAAATTCTTTAATACAGAAAGTTATATTACACCTGAGCTACAAGAGAGTTTAATACAGTTATTTGAAAACAAGACTGCAGAAGAACTTCAAAGTGAGGACTTTACATTAGAATCTGCATTAAAAGATGATGGTGTAAACTCTTCTATGACTCAGTTAAGAAAGGGTATAGAGCTATCTTTAAATAATCAATATGATCAGTTTGTAAAAAATCTTGAGAATATATCTGACTTAACTTTTAGTCAACACTTGAATGGTATAGTTTCAAACAATGTAACTATTTCTAATACATCAAATCAATTATTAAACTTAGGTAAAAGCCGCAAGAATAATTTAAAGCAGATATTTCTAAATGACCTAGTGAACACTGAAGCAATAAATGAAATATTACTTGGTGATCAAGCAACTTCACTAAAGAATGCTGTTGATAAAGTTAAGAGAGCTAAAATGCAAAATGGTGCTGGTAAGTCTGCAGCACATAACTCTATTGCACCTGCACTTGGTGTTGATCAGATAATGGAAGAGATGCAGTTTATACAGTACTTTGATCCTACAGGTAAAAGTACTTTTGATGGCAAAGACATTGACCGTGAGGATGCTCAGTCATATATAACAGTTGAAGCATTTAGACATATGTTCTTTGGTTTTGGTAAACTAACTCAACAACAAGCAGATCTTTTAAATAAAGTAAAAGAGGGTATTGATATATCAACCGAGGAACTTTATGGTAATGTTGATGGAAGTGTACAGGGTTATGCTCAACTTCAAGCAATGCTTAACTCTAAGAAGATTGTATTTGGAGATGGTAATGTATTTATAAAGACATCTGCATTTGTATTGACACCACAATATACATCTACAAAAGAGTCTGGTTATACAGAAGCTAAACCAAACATGAAAGAGCTTCATAATCTTAGATTAATTATGGAAGCAAAAGAAAGTGCTTCTATAGAAAATGGTAAGATAAAGCCTGTAATAGCAGCTCCTATTACAGCATCTAAGATGGAGAAAAGAAATGTCAATGAGCTTGATATAGTATCTGATTTTAGCAGAGTTGATGATGTACAGACTGTTAATATAGATGCTAACTTCATGAGGCTTCAAGTAATTAATCCTTCTAATAAAGGATCTATTACAGATGTTACTCAGCTTAAAACTTTGATTACAGGGGAACAGTTAACTGCTGATAACAAAACATCAAACAAGAAGAATATTGAAATTAATGGTGAGAAAGTAAGTCTTAAGACAATTAAGGATACATATCACGAAAAGATAAAAGCAAAAGTTGCTTTAAACTTTAGAGGTAGAAGAAACCTTTTGCTTGACTTCAGTGCTGCAGATGCATTTGCAGAATTAGATCAAGCTAAAAAAGAAGGGAAAGTAAGTATTAACTTATATGCAATGGCATTATATGCAATGCCATCATTAAAAGCTTCTAAAGCTTCTAGTAATCTTCTTGAGATATTCTCAACGGAGAATGGTGAAATGAAGTATGATCCTAACATGCCTATTTCATATGAAAAGTTTGAGCAGATATTTTTAAACTTCTTTTCTGATTCTCTTAATAGTAGGTTATTTGGTGAGAAGTTTACTATTAAGTCTGATCGTGGTCATAATATTTTTAGAAGAGTATTTAGTGTAGAGCGTGATGCTAATGGTGATATTGTACCAGACAGACAAGAAGTTATTAGAGAGTCAATTGCTTTGAAAGAAGGATTGAAACCAATCAACTTAGAAGATCCTGGAAACCTTTCATTATTAGAAGAAGAGCTAGC
>WLWH01001007.1_pt1 | contig 20504 bp, 30 predicted proteins | sample 6712741 | NCBI WGS metagenome assembly WLWH01 (sample SAMN12718694, study PRJNA515312) | sponge metagenome | isolation source: marine sponge | host: Mycale hentscheli | place: New Zealand: South Island, Marlborough, Capsize Point | collected 2003-05-01
CCACCGTTCGCTCGCAGCGTTTGGAGGTGAGCTATAACTTCGTCAACGCTTTCCCAATCCAGAGCTCGAGCTACAGCAGCGATCGTTTCACAGTAGACGTCCTTGAGAAAATCGATTGTCCCCCCGCATCAGAAGCCCTTAGAGGCTACGCACAATCTCACAGAAGTGCAAGAATGTTGTGGTGGGGCGAAATAGGCAAACCTTGGCTTGCCCCTCTGACCCTCGTTTGTCTGGCGGTATTCAATGCCGCGATCCTCTTGCAACGCCGCGAAAACTTCCTTGCGCCGTCTTGGTTCCATATTTGCGAAGGCCGACACTGTGCGTGAGATCTGACTTTCGGTAATGCCACCCAGACCAGATTTTTCGATCTTGGCAAACACTGCCTTACACGCTGCATCAAATGGACCCTCGGCCATGTTCGAGCGGAACATCTCAATAGTTTGCTTGGCGTAGTGATCTACATAATCGATTGACCATTGCATTGCGTCTGGACCGATTTCATCTTGGCCCATTGATCTGGATATGATCAAAGACAGGCGCATGGCGATCTCTCTGGATCGATTGTACATGGCCTCCAAGCCAGATCCAGTCTCTCGCCTGATGGCATCCACCAGTCGCTCCTCATAAGATCTGAGCAGTGTCTCAGCCTCAAACGTGAACGGAACCTCAATTGGGTGTGGTGGCATGTCATGTGCATTGCCCAAATCTAAATCACCAATCTGCGCGTGGGCGTGATCCTTTGACCATGTTGCCAGACGTTCTGAGATATTTGATCTGCGCTTTTTCTGGGATAGCTGCACCCCGATCTCAGATTTTACGATAACGAATCGGTTCAGCAAACCAGACGCAACATCGCCTCCACCAATTGCCTGCATAAATTCAGACGGCGTTGACATGCCGACTAAGGTCAGGCTGGGGCGCTTTACCACCTTCTCTAGTTTCTCAGCATCTGCCGATTTCATGGTATTGGTTGCGTAGCCTTGCTGTCGGAGCGTACCATCCTGTCGGCCAAAGCACTCCATTATGGATGTTAGTGCGTCAGCTTTGTTTTGATTGCCCTTGGCAGCGGCTGACTTCAGTTGTCTTCCAAGTTCGTCCACTACCGAAACGTGTGTAGGTTTTTTGGTGAGCGTTGAGATGACCCCAGCGGCTGACGTGTAACCAGCGGGTCCGATCAACTCATCCAGCCCGGCCTCTTCGAGTAGCTCCTCTAACACAGTCTTGGAATGCTCTTTACCAGATCCTGTTTCCCCAATGTTGAGGAAGTATAGGCTGGAAAAGTTTCTCTGATCTGTCACCCAGCGCCTGCCCATGACCACAGATCCATATGCTATGGCTGCTTGGACTGCGAATTGTGGCTGTGGTTTGATTGCCGTGACCGTGTAATAGTTGACCACATCTTGTAGGATGCCCGGTACACTGAGCAGATTTTCTGGCAGACCATCCAATGGCCCCTGCTCTTCTTTCTTGGGCTTGGATAAAATTTGCGCGGCAACCTTTGCGCCATGTTCAATGGCCTCCTTGTCATATTCATAATTTGGATCTTGCGTCACATTCAAAAGCTGTGCCGCATCTTTAACTGCCTTGCTGACATTGCCCTGATGTTCGTACTGCAAGAACACTTCGAAGGCATCGAAGCTGTGTGCGCTGTCAAAGGGATCTGATGCATGGTGGCTGTAGGCGCGGCCATCATCGAAGAGTTTAACCCCAGCCAATCCAGATGAAGAGTTTGGCGATAGGTATCTGTTGCGCGATGTTGGCTTGTAGCCGTACTGCACTAATAGTGTGTGCATATCGTGCGCCTCATTATAGGCATCGATCACTGACGTGCTGTCAGTTTTTGGTCTGGGCTTTTTGGTTGGTTGGAACTCTGCCTTCTTTTTCCAAGGACACATTTCCATGAGCTGTGGCCTAAAGCGATCCCACTCTTTCCATAGTGTTAGGAGCTGCGTTGGTAATTCTGGTAGCCCATCCCAGATTGGCATTCCAGCCCACTCATATGGACGGCCAGTATCTGGATGAATTGATGGCGGCAGAACGTCTTGCACAGATCCAGCTCGCAGCTCAAAGACCACTTCGGTTTTACGCGGATCACCGCACTTACTTGGCCATGAAATTTTATGCGTGACCAAATCAGGTGGCGCTTTAAAGATCAGCTTGCCCCTGTTTTCGCGTCCGATAATTTGTGGCGCGGAGTTCATTAGATCAGAGAAGTTAATGCCCAACTCTTCGAAGATAATCTTTGTGTTTTCGACATTATCGATATCGACGGCGCACGTTCCTGACGCGCCATGCAACAGCCCAACATTATGTGTTGAGTTTCTTTCATAATAGTCACGCGCAATAGCTGGATCTGACAATGCCTTTTCTGGCTGCTGCCAGCCAAACTTTGTTGGCCCCTTCGAGCCTGCTGGGATTGTGACCAAATACCAGCCCAGTCTTGAACAGTATTCTTCTATCTTCATTGCGAATCACTCAGGTAGTCGCTGAGTTTTTTCCATGTGTTCAGGCTGATTTTTTCGTTGCCAGTCGCAATTGCTTTGACCGTTGGGTGAGACAGCCCACACTTCTCTGCAACCACTGTTAAACGCCTGTCTTGCAAGGCATTTCGTATGTCATCGATTGGTATAAGGTTTGTCATTTTTTTCTCCATTTTGTTTCATATTTGCATAATCTGCAAAAAGATCTTTACAGCCTAAAAGTTTTTCTGTAAACCGATTTTTGTAGAGAAAGAAAAAGTGAAAGGAATTGCCATGAGCAATGTAGACGGTTTAGCCGCCGAATGGCTACAATTAAAGGCGCAAGAAAAAGAAATAATCGCAAAGCGCCATGCGGTTGAAAAGCAAATCACTGAGGCGTTGGACGCCAAAGATGAAGGCACAATATCCCACAAGTTAGACCAGCATAAAGTAACGCTGACACAGCCTGTCACGCGCAAGGTTGATGCTGTTCAGTGGGATAAAGTCAAAGACAAGATCCCAGAAAATATGCACCCAGTGAAGCACAGCGTTTCTGCTGATGCTGTTGGCTGTCGTTATCTGGCTGAAAAGGAACCTGTGTTGTGGCGCAAAGTTGCCAAGGCATTTGAAACCAAACAAGGCAAAATTGGTGTGAAAGTAGAGGAGATATAATGGAACCCAAGGTAACAATAAGAGAGATGCTTGCCGATCTTGATGAGGCGCTTCTTCGACTGCGCGAGGTAGCGCAAAACAAAAAGCAAGAGCCTATCGATAGTGGGCTTGTAGCTTTGAAGGATAAACTTCTGAAGGCATTGGGTCTTCATTATTTGTCCAGCTTTAAGCAAGAAGATGAACCCTCAAAACGTGGTCGTGGACGGCCAAAGAAAGGAGCCAAGTAAATGGCCATTAATTTAAAATCACTATCCAAGCCAACAGGACAGCGACCAATAATTGCTACACTGTTTGGCGAAGGCGGCATGGGTAAAACTACCCTTGCTGCAATGTTCCCGAAACCTGTGTTCGTGCGTACTGAAGATGGCACGGCCAGCTTGCAGGGGAATGATGAAGTCAGCTTGTTTCCAATTGCAAATTCAAGCGACGATGTGCTTGGCGCGATTGAGGCGCTGGCCACAGAAAAGCATGACTTCAAGACGCTGGTCATTGACAGCATTACGCAATTGGCCACGATGATCGAAAGCGAGATTGTTGCTGCCGATCCAAAGGCGAAGTCGATCAATCAAGCTGGTGGTGGATACGGCGCTGGGTACAGCACAGCCGCTGAGAAGCATCGCCAGATGCGCGAATGGGCTGGTGCGCTGGCCTATGACAATGGCATGAATGTGGTCTTCATTGGTCACGCAGATACTGAGACATTGGATCTGCCAGACATGGACCCATTTGCCCGATACACTGTGCGGATGCATAAGAAGGCAATTCCGCACTACACTGATAATGTCGATCTAGTTGGGCTTATCCGACTGAAGACATTTACCAGAGGCGATGGTGAGAAAAAACGCGCCATCTCAACTGGGGAACGTGAGATCCTGTGCTTCCCACAGGCGTCGAGCGTAACCAAAAATCGGTTCAACATCACTGAACCACTGCCGTTTACCTTCGATGGCGGCAATCCTTTTCAACAATTTTTAGCAGAGTAGGAGCTTACTCAAATGGACTTAAACGGCTTTAACGCGATGAATATCGAACCTTCAAATTCTTTTGATCCACTGCCAGCAGATTGGTACAAGTGTGCGATCATTGACACTGAAGAACGTCAGACCAAGGCAATGACAGGATCATACTTGTTGCTGACCATTGAGGTGATTGAAGGTGCATATCAGGGGCGTCGAATCTTTGATCGCCTAAACCTGAACAATCCAAACCAGACTGCTGTTGAGATTGCTCAACGCGCTCTGGCATCGATTTGTCGATCAATCGATGTGCCAAATCCAAAGAACAGCGAGGAGCTGCGCGACAAACCATTGATGGTAAAAGTTGCCGTGCGGCCAGCAGAAAACGGCTACGATGCGTCGAATGACGTGAAGGGATATGACGCTGCGTCAGGATCTCCAGCTTCTGTGGCTGTGGCCGCAGAGCCTGTGGCTGCGAATGGTGCGGCAACGCCACCTTGGAAACGCTGAGTTCAGTTTTTGGGATGGGGCGCGTGTCGCCCCATTACATGAACAGAAGGAGAGTGAAATGAAAACACACAAAATTAGCCTGAAGCATTACTTCGATCACAAGGACAAATCGAAGGTTGCCTATGAAAAGCCATCAGATGACATCATCGAAATTCTGGATCAGGTTTTTCAAAAGTACAATTACAACTGGGTGAAGGATGATGCTTGAGTACATCGTTGTTCACACTGGTGTCGTGATTTTCCTAGCTTTGATTGGAGTGATATAATGAACAAGCCAATTTATGAAAATGAAATAGATTTCTCGAATGAAGAGCAACTTGCTAAGTTTTTAGAATCCAAATGGAAATGCAAAATGCAACGCCAGAGGAAGTTTGCTCAGTTTGATTTTGTTGCCTTAGATGGGCGAGAAATAAAAGCGTTTATTGAAATGAGAAATAGAAATATTAAGCACAATCAATATCCAAATTGCTTTATATCTGCCAGCAAATTAATTGCCGCAAGAGCTTTGATAGACGTTTGCGATGTGCCATGTCTATTTGTTGTTAGCTGGTCTGATAGAGTTGGGTACGCAAATTTAAGCAAAAAATATAAAATAGAATACAGCCAAGAAGGTTGGTCACGCAGAAACGATCCTTCTGATGTAGAGGCAATTGGTCTTATTCCAATCGCTGATTTTACTTTTTTTGATGAGGGATTTCCTGATGGATCTTGAAGCATATGCAACGCCTGAAACTATTCAGGATATTTACAAACACTACCAAGCCAAGCGAAAGAATGAGCATCGACCTCACCTTGGCGGCAGTCAAATCGGCAATGAATGCAGCCGTGCGCTTTGGTATCAGTTCAGACATGCATGGACGCCTCTTTTCGAGGGGCGTCTTTTGCGTTTGTTTGAAACTGGTGATCGTGAAGAAGATCGCATTGTGTCGAACCTTCGTGCGGTTGGCGTGACGGTTTGGGAGCGAGATCCCGATACTGGCAAGCAAGTCAGGTTTGAGGCTTGCGGTGGTCACTTTGCCTTGTCGCTGGATGGCGTTGGGGAAGGTTTTAAGGAAAGCAAAAAGCCCCATACGCTTGAGTTCAAAACGATGAACGATAAGAATTTTAAGGCCACCAGAAACATGGGCGTTGAAAAGTCGAAGCCCATTTACTGGGCGCAGTGCCAGATTGGTATGCTTTTGGCTGGGCTGGATCGCTGTTACTTTTTTGCTGTGAATAAAAACACAGATGAAATGTATGGCGAGCGGATTAAGCTGAACAAAAAAGAAGCGCAGGGTCTGATCGATAAGGCTGAGAAAATTGTCTTTTCGAATTTGCCTCCAGATAAATTGCATGAAGATCCTAGCAATTGGCAGTGCAAGTTTTGCCCATACTGGGCGGTCTGTCATGGCTGCAAGATTCCAGAGGTGAGCTGCCGCACTTGCGCCCATGTGACGCCAGAGAGGGATGGCACTTGGAGCTGCGCTTTGGGCAAGCCTGCCGTCACTTGTGATGATCATTTGTACATCCCACAGATCATGCCGAAGGATTTGGAAATGACTGACGCTGGTGATGACTGGGTTGAATATGAAGACTTGGATACTGGTGAGACTTTCCGCAACAATGGAAACAGTCGTGAAATATTTGAAGGGAGGATGCGCGATGGGAATGCGTGAACACTTGATGAAAGACGCCTTGGAAGAATTTATCGATAAGTTGCCAGATAAAATCACCTCCGAAGAAGTTGCATGGATGATTTTTAACATCCTTGGATCTCGCGGAAAGATCGAAGACTGGGGAATGATAAACAAACTCACGATTGCAAATATCGGGGAGTATTTCATTCATCAGGCATTTTCGATTGAAGAGTTGGCTGAAACAGAGGCGAAGATGTTTTTGGACAAAGTGGTTAAGGAGCATAAAGCAAAATGACTTTCGAACTTCGTGATTATCAAAAAGACGCCATTGATGGGCTGTACAATTACTGGGCGCAAAAGATGGGGGAGAACCCACTGATTGTTGCGCCGACTGGATCTGGCAAAACGGCGATCATTGCCAAGATGATCCAAGACGCCATGAGCTTTCCAAACACCAGAGTGCTGGTTTTGGCGCACGTTAAGGAGCTGCTGGAGCAAGGGGCGTCAGGTTTGAAGAAGCTGTACCCAGAGGCTGATTTTGGCTTCTACAGCGCGTCTTTAAAAGAAAAGGATCTGACCAAGCCAATTACGTTTGGCGGCATCCAGAGTATATACAAACGTGCATACGAAATGGTTCCAGCTCCAGACTTGGTGATCATCGACGAGGCGCACATGCTGCCACCCAAAACGACCACACGCTATGGTCGATTTATCGATGACTTGAAGCAGTGCAATCCAGACGTGAAGATTGTTGGGCTGACAGCCACGCCATACCGCCTGAGTTCAGGATACTTGCACAGAGGTGAAGGTGCGATCTTTGATGGCATTGCTTATGACATTCCTGTTACCATGCTTATGGATCAGGGATACTTGGCCCCAGTCATTAGTAAGGGTGGCTTGGAGCAGATCGACCTGACCAATGTGAAGAAGCGAGGTGGTGAGTTTGTCGAAAGCGATTTGGCTATTGCTGCATCTGATCCTGAACTGGTTCGTAAAACAGTTGAAGAAATTGTTACGCTTGGAGCTAACCGTAAAAGCTGGTTGATCTTTGCCAGTGGCATTGACCATGCGAACATGTTGGAATCTGAGTTTTTTGATCACATGATCGACTGCGAAGTTTTGACTGGTGAAGACAGTCAGAAAGATCGCGCATCGAAGATCGAAAGATTTAAGAACGGTAGCCTGCGCTGCTTGGTGAACGTGAATGTTTTGACCACTGGGTTCGATGCGCCGAATGTTGATTTGATTGGGCTGGTTCGAGCCACGGCATCGACAGGTTTGTATGTTCAAATCATTGGTCGCGGTACGCGGATCTATGATGGCAAAGAAAACTGTCTGGTTTTGGATTACGGCCAGAACGTCGAGCGGCATGGGTTTATCGATAAGGTAAAACCAGAGCGCGACAATCGGGGCGATGGGGATGGCGAAGCGCCGATCAAGACATGCCCGAAGTGCCAGATGCATTTGGCTATTGCCTGTTTGATTTGTCCTGACTGTGGCCATGAGTTTCCACCACCCACACTGAACCATGCCAGCAAGAGTTACGATGGCGCGATGATTTCGACACAAGTAAAGCCTGAATGGTTTGACGTTGAAAATGTAACGTACAGGCGCTGGCAGAAGGCAGGGAAGCCCGACAGTGTTCGAGTGACATATCACTATGGCTTTTTCAAAGAGATATCTGAGTGGCTTTGTCCTGATCATGGTGGCTATGCCACGACCAAATACATGCAGCGCAGGGGGCAGCTTGGTGCGAAGGCAAAGACCACAAGCGAGGCAATGGATGAGTGTCAAAGCTGGAGAAAGCCCAGCCGCATTCAAATAAAGCCTGATGGCAAATACGAAAGAATTGTGAGGTTTGATTATGAGAAACGTGAGAAGAAGGAAAACGTCATCCACGTTGATTTCAGTTTCGAGGACATACCCTTCTGAGCATGATGAACAGGTTGGATTTATAAATTGGTTTCGCACAAAGTTTCCCAAGGTTTTGATTTTTGCCATTCCAAATGGCGGCAAGCGATCAATAGGCGCTGGCAAGAAACTGAAGGCTGAAGGCGTTGTGGCTGGGATTCCTGACCTGTTCATTCCTAGCTGGGATATTTGGGTTGAGATGAAGCGTAAATCTGGTGGGAGACTTTCCCCCGATCAGAAGAAGATCATCGAATACCTTGAGAGCGAGGGTTACAAAGTGATTGTTGCCAAGGGCGCGACAGATGCATCGAAACAAATAATGGAAGCGCGAGATAACTGGGGGAGAAAAGAATGAACGATCTTTCAGTGCGGCCAATCACACGGCGATCTGCGCTTCCTTTCATCATAGACCGCCATTACATGCACAGAGTTCCACCAATCAGCATGGCGTTTGGATTGTTTGATGGTGAGAAAATGATTGGCATAGTCACCTATGGAGTTAGCGGATCTACGACTTTGCGGCGCGGTGTTTGTGGAGATGAATTTGCTGACAATGTTTATGAGCTTACGAGACTTTGGACTGAAGATGATGCTCCCAAAAACGCAGCGAGTTTTTTGATTAGTGGCTCATTAAAAATGGTTGATAAGGAAATCATCGTGACGTTTGCAGAAATAGAGGCTGGTCACGTTGGAACGATTTATCAGGCGTCAAACTTTTTGTACTGTGGCCTGTCTTCGAAGTTCAAAGATCCAAAGGTCAGGGGCTTGGAGCATCGGCACCACACGAGTTACGCACACGGCATGAACATGCAGCAGATACGCGACAAGTATGGGGCAGAGAATGTTTATTATGTCGATAGGCCGCGCAAGCATAGGTATGTGTTTTTCAACGCCAAAAAGAAACGGCGCAAAGATTTAATAAAGGCTCTCAAATACAAAGTGCTGCCTTATCCAAAACAAGGAGGAAAGAATGAATTGGAAATATCACTGGACAGTTAGGGATGATGGGCTGCATATTTATGAAAATGGTCAGAGGATTGCGAAGATTGATCCTGATCATTTTAAACATTTAGTAGCTGAAATGGCAGAGCATGTAAGGTGGCAAGAAATGAAAAAGGAGAAAGGCGATGTCGGAAAAGAATAATTTAAAAGATTTGAGTATGTTTCAGTCGGCTCATGTTAGGTGGCTGAAGCAGCAATTAAACAATCTCAAGGACATTAAGAATCGAAGGGAAAAGCCTTTGGGAATTGACCGCGAGATTTTCGCTGCTGACATGGAATTGACTGATTACATCAAGCAACTTCGGCGGCACGGCTACAGAGCATAAAATAATTTTGAAAAAAATGCATTGCTTCTATTGTAATCTGTGACAGATGTCATATATATGGGGTGTAGAGAGAGAGAAAGGAAACTACATGTTTACTAAATACGCAATCACCGTAATCGAAACAGTTAGCACACGCGATGGATCACGCAGCCGAACTGCTGATAAAGTGTATTTTGAAAAAATTAATATACATGATTACTTGCATTTAAACTCAGCAGTAACCACAACCTTCGATAGCCAAGAAGCTGCCGAAAATCTTATCGAAGAATTGCCTGTCAGCCGTTGTGGTAGTAATTATAACAGCGAATATGAGTATGGCGTTGAAGCTATCGAATACACTCACGCGAATCACAGTGGATGGTCTGACGTACACCCATATGAGATCGTGCGCGTTGTATCTCCAAAGACAATTGAGATCCGCGTAATGGATGCGGAGCTGGACGAAAATTGGAAGCCTGAGATCATTGCTGGTGGCTTTGCTGGTCACTGCACAAACCAAGGCGCTCAGAAGTGGGTTTACAAATCAAACCCTGAGTACACCGTGATCCGCGCTCGCCTTCGCAAAAATGGCTACTTCTATTCAGCTAATGGCCGTCACATTTTGTCGAAGACACCTTACAAATTTCACGATTATAATTTTTAAAAAAAGGGGCTTCGGCCCCTTGTAATCTATGACAAGTGTCACCATATATTTAATATAGAGAGAGAGGAAATCGAAATGACACACACAGTTAAAAAAATTGAAAACGGCCACTACGAGTATCGCGGATATAAAATTGAAAAGCTGCAAGATTACCCAGAGTACGACTGGAGAATCTTTGATGCAGATGGCGAGTGGGAAAACACATTTACTACAAAGCGTGATTGCCTCAACTGGTTGGACGCTCGCGCCAAGTACCAAGACATGATGTCATATAGAGTGGGAGGATAATTGATATGAGATTGTACATGAACAACAAAGGCGAATGGTTTGGCACACAGGCAGACGCTCGCCGCAATTCACCAAGAGAGTGGGTCGAGGTCGAAGTGCCGACATCGAAACAGGATCTGCTGAACTGGCTCAACGAAAACAAAGTCGGGGGCATTCAGCAGAGCGCCTCAGAGCCTCGCCCAGCGCCAGAGCCGAAGTCTGAGCTGCTGTCGCCTCACGCAGCATCTTGGGTCGCATGGTCGCTCGACAACCTCAAGCGCGGCAACAAAAAAGATGCCGAAGAAATGCTGGCCAAAGGATTGAAGATTCAAAGAGAGTGGGCATAAGCCCATTCTTTTTTTTGTTCTGCCCCTTGTAATCTATGACAGATGTCATATATGTAAGATGTAGAGAGAGAGGAAACACTATGAACAAATTTTCAGTCACTTATGAAATCGGTGAAAAAAATAACCCCGATACAATTTGCACCCGCTTTGTAAAAGCAGAAGATGCTGACATGGCAGTAGTAAAAGTTTTGGCAGAAAAAACCGAAGATGGTTATCCGTTAAGCACAGTCATCATGCTTCGCATCACAAAAGTGGAGCGCGTGTAATGAAAAATCTAAACATCAAACCAGTCAATCACGGCAAAACCAAAGCTGACAGAAATCGCTACTGTGGTCCAGCAGTCATCAGTTCCATCACTGGGATGGCTACTGGTGAGGCATCACGATTGATCCGTCACGTTAGTGGTCGTAAGGCCATTACAGGATCTTCAGTTCGTGAAGTCACAGACGCACTGGAAATGTGCGGTATCAAAAGCAAGTATCAGTCATTCGGCATGAAACTAGGCAGATCAAAAGGCCCAACACTTGCTGGCTGGCTCAAGGCCACAGTAAAAGAACGAAATGCTGATCGCGTGTTTCTGATCATCGCCGGGTGGCATTGGCAACTGGTTCAAGGGCGCCGCATTGTCTGTGGCATTCTTGGCAGTCCAACGTCTGTCCGTGACAAGCGTGTCAAGCGTAGAGCGCGTGTGGCAAACGTCTACGAGCTTCACTCCACTGGAGCCATCACAACGCCGTCAGAGGCTAAAAAGCCTAAGAGCGTTGACACCAACCGCAACTACCGTTCCAAGGCTCAGAGCCTTGCTAAGAAGCTGGGCATGGAGATCAGCATTGAGCGTAGTGGCTATGGAGATAATGCGTACTGGATCGACTACGAAGGCGACTTCGACTACTCTCAAGAGGGTATAATTGACGGCCACTGCTCATACGATTGGCAAGAAGTGTTTTGGAAACTCCAAGAGATTGAAGAGCATCAGCAAAAAAAGGCAGCATAAAAATTGAGGCTTCGGCCTCTTTTTTATTTCTTGCTATTGTAATCTGTGACAACTGTCACTATATATAATGTATAGAGAGAGAGGAACTTAACATGGCATACGATCATAATCACAAAGGCGAAGCACACTATTACCCCAGCATCGAAGCGCGGAAAATGGCCAATGCTGCCAACACAAAGCGCAAAAACTGGATCGCGTCTGATGAACGCGCCCAAGAGATCATCGATTTTGTGGCTGACTACAGCCCAGAAGGTGATGGCTTTTTCTCAGCTTGCAACAAAGGCATCTGGCAGTTTGGATCACTTACACCCAACATGCGTAACGCTATGGTTAAGGTGCTGGACAAACGTGCCGCACAAGCCGCTGAGTGGGCCACCAGAGATGGCAAGTGCGAGTTTGTTGGCACAGTGGGCGAGCGTCAGGCTTTCGCAGTCACAGTGAAGCATATCGTGGATCTGGAAGGCATCTATGGCATCTCACACCTTCACATCTGCCGTGACGCTGATGACAACGTCATCATCTACAAAGGCACACAATACTGGGGCAAAGGCGCTCAAGTAACTTTCATGGCCAAAGTCAAAGAGCATGGCGTCCGTGATGGAGTAAAGCAGACCATCATCCAGCGCCCCACAAAAGTAAAAGTAAATGGGGAGGATTACTAATGAAAAAATATGATACATCACACGGCTCTCCCTATGACAGAGGGAGGGCAGACGCCTACTACGGCAGGCAGTTAAACCCTCACCTGTGGCTTGATGGAATGGGTAGGCAAGTGGTCACCGACCTCACCAAAGAGCAGCGTGAGGCGTACTACGCTGGCCACGATGAAGAGGATGATCGCAAAGAGTGGTAGCTTTATTGAGGATAACTTTCCAATATTTTTTGGCGAGTTTCCTCATCAATGCTGTCAAGTATAGAAGACGCACTAGGAGATTGATCTGTACTTACAGTCTCCACAATTTCTGGCCTTGTCGCTGCTTGAGAAATTGAAGAGAATAATGGCGCACCTGATCTTGCAACATATTGTCTAATTACATTTGATGCCTGAGATCTTTGCTGCGCTCCCTCGACTGCTCCGACAATATCAGAACCAACAATCGGTATGCCTCTAGCAAAGTTCATTAATCCTGAACGTGTCATAGCACCTAGCAATGTGTAAGCGGAGTTAGATGGGTTTAATTTTATTTCAGCCCACAGAGTTGGCATTACATTTTCTCTAAACTTTGACACTCTAGAAATTTCTTCTGGAGAAAACAATTTATTAATTATTGCTTTATTTTTTACAAAAATATCATCGTAATTATTTACAATGTTGCTTCTTGTTACTCCAGATTTTCCAGAACCAGAAAATGCTTTTTCAAGAATTGCGTCTTTTAACAATCCAACAACTTCTTCATATTGCTCTTCTGGTAAGTTTGATTTCAATCGATCAATCACTAAAGGAACAGCTTGGTTTGGAGCAAATTTATTATGTCCAAAAATTGCATTTGCTACTTGTCTAGGTGTGTAATCTGGATTGGTGACTTTTTCTAAAATAGAGTTTGCTGCCCTTTGCGCTGAGTTTGCAGCTCTACCTTTACCTGTCAGGCCAATGTAAGTTTTGTACAGCTCAGTTGCATCTTTTAATTGATTTAACACAAGTTCATCGCCATACATAAAACCATCTTCAATTCCATCAAAGACGGCCTTATCAAATACTTTTTTGATTTCACCTAAAGCTAATTGCTCTGGAGATCCTTGCTCTGCCGATCTGACGGCTCTGTTTAATCTTTTTTGATAACCATGAATTTGCTTCAAAGGTTGATCTTTAAAACCTTCTTTGCCTGTCAATTTGTATAACTTTTGCAGAAAAGCCAATTCTCTTTTCAAAAGAGGCATTGAAACAAGTTCTGCGTTTGTTATTCCTATGTCTTGTTTGACTGCATTCAATGCAAATTCAACATTTGTTCTAATACCATCAACTGTCATTTTTGGTGGCATTTTTGCGTTTCTGACATCTGTGTATGCCTGACCAGCGCGTGTCTTTACATCGCCTGCTTGTCTTCCGACAATGTCTTTTAATTCTTCTGCCGCAACTCCAGATACATCTGTCTGATCTAAATTTGTAAGCGGAGATCCAGACCCAAATTCGCTTTGTAATGCTTGTGCCTCTGCTCTGATTTGATCAAGCTGCTGTTCATCAAAACCTCTTATTACCATAGATGCTTCAGCATCAGTTCCAGACGCTCTTCTTAAAACATCTTCTTCTTCAAGTTCTGGAGTAGTTTTAGGAGTCGGTCCAGCTTTAGGATCTGGCAATTGAGCCGTGCGCTGCCCTTGAGTTAAAGGAAACTGTGATGACTGAGGATCAAATCTAGGAAAAACTCTTCCACCGCTCACTGCTCTTGCGCCAGCTTTTATAGGCGCTGAAATCGCTCTGGCAACAGGAGGCAAAGCTAAGTCTGCGCCAACACCAATCGCAGTAGCCGTTCCAACTTCTGAAGCGACATCTGACAAATCCCTATCTTTTGATGCCGTTGTTTTAGGAGTCATTTGACTTTCTAAAGCCTGAGATCCAGCTTCAGTAGCTCCATATGTCGGAACACCCAATCCTATGGTTTGTTTTGCATTTTTTGCTTTTTTCATAACTTTCATAGCAGGTATATATTTAATTATTTCTCCTACGAATGTTCCAAAATCTTGAGAAGAAGCGCCCGGTTTATTTACATAGTAAGGTTTATTGTTCCAAATCATCATTGGATTACCATACTTATCTTGGAAGCCTCCTCCCCACCGTGGATCATCTTTAAATGAATTTTCAAAAATTTCTAATTTTCCAACGTCATCTCTAGCCATCATAGCTTTAATATTAGGAATTATACCTTCTACAAAGCCGGGTGCTTCACCACCCATGTCAGTTGCTTCTGGAACTTCTGGAAATTCAATTTCTTGGCCTTCTCCAGTGTATGCATCTTTTAAAGCTGATGGTATTGATGCCAGACGTTCAAGAAGTGATTTCTCTTCTTCTTGATCGATTTCAGAAATATTGACATCATTAGATTGATTGGCATCTGGATCACCACTTTCAGCGTCAGCTTTAGCGAGATCTTCTAGTGAAAAACTAGCCATTATTAATTCCCCCAGCCTTTAATAATAAAAGTTCCTGCATTCGGATAAATTTTATTTCCAGAGGAATCTTTGTTTAAAATCACAGCTCCGTTAGGAAGAGATGCTTTCCATGCATTTCTTGCTGCTAAAAATTCATCTAATGGCATATCTGCGCTTGGTGGCTCAAACTTTTCATAAATACCTTTATCAAGCTCTCCAACTTTATTTTCAATGTATTGCATTGATTTATTTTGAGTAAGAAGCTGACGCCTTAATTGAAGCTCTTTTTTAGCGTTTCTGGTCGTTTTATCTAAACTATAGAGCGTTAGATAATTCGATACGGCTGGATTTTCCATAGTTAGAATTGCAGATTTATACGCTCTAAATTCCATGTCAGATGTAGCGCCAGATCCAATTGGACGCATTTGAGGAGCAAGTTTATTAGATATTGCTTCTAAATACCTTTGAGATTCTAGCTCACTATCTGAAAATCCAAATGCAGAAGACATAAAGCTACGAATTGGCATTGTAAGGTTTTGAAATGCACCAGTCACGTCTTGATTTTGAAGCAACACGGTCATTGCACTATCAAGTGTTGGAAGCAAATCGTTCATAACTTGATTTTGCTTTATAGCAATTTTATTAAGACCTTTGATTTCTTCATTTCTTGCCAAGACTTCAGCAGGAACTGGAGAGCCACCCGGTGTTCTTGCAATTACAGGAAGGTCAGTATTTCCTGCCGCATCAGGTCTTCCTGTGTAATAATTTATGTATGAATCTGCCTGTATAACTGGTCTACCAATAAGATTCTCATCATCAGTTGTTATTAAATCTATTAATCCTTGATACTCTGTAGAATCTTCAGTAACGCCCAACGTAGCTAATCTTGTTTTTGCGTCATCTTCTGTCATATACAAAACACGTTCACCTTGAAGATATTTTTCTACACCTTCTTTTGGAACAGTTTGCTTTGGTAAAATTAAACCTTGAGCTGTAGCAGTTGAAACGGCACTATTTGGTATTATAGCATTATTATTTTCATCAACATTTAAGTTTGGAAGATTAAGTAACGCTCGCAAAGCTGGTAAATTAGCTGGATCAACACCGACAGTTGTATTTCCTGTAGACGCGGAAGTAGTTTTGCTTAAATCAACAAACTGACCAGAGCTGCTCATCTGACCAGCAGTCGCGCCGTATTGTGCCAACTCTGCTTCTGTGGCTGGGCGATAAGTTACTTTACCAGCCGCAGGCTTCAGACTTGTAGCCAATTGCAAAGCAGTTTGCATCCGCGCCTGATCTGTTTCGCGCTTTTCTTTTTTCTTGGCAGCAAGATAATCGGCTGGAGCTTGCATGGCTCCAACAGCAGATCCTAATACAGTAGCACCGGGCTGTGATGCCCCTTGACCCATAGCCAAAAAGAATTGCAGCGCAGCTTCATAAGGATCAGCCTTGGGTGGATCTGGGTACATTTGTCGAGCAAAATCTGCTGCCATCTGACCGCCTTTTGAGCCGCCAGCCAAGCGCCCTAAGATGGGCGTCAAAGCACCCATGTTTCCTAGATCATTTACAGTGCTTCCTGACGCTCCTAGAGGCTTATCTTCTACTGCCATAATCTATCCCTTACTGATCTTTTGCCATTCTGTAGGCGCTATATCCAGCCCCAAGGCCACTAATAAGCTGGCCATATACAGATGGATTTTGCGTGTAACTTGATCCCAACTGATAGCTGCGATTTCTGGTGCTGTATGGCGTACCAGACAATGCGCCCAGAGCAAAGTTGACCATTTCTTGTGGGTACATTTTCTGATCCAGATAATCCGCATATGCCATGTCGAGTGCGCGTTGATCCAAAATACGCTGCGCTTCTCCAGAAGAAATAAGACCAGCCGCTGCTTGGTTTTGAAGATCCGTAACCAGAGTTCCCATATTCTGATATGCGTTCATCTGAGCTATGCGAGCTGCTTCGTCTGTTTCGAAACCTTGACGCCTTGCTTCTTCTGCTCCAAACCTTGCAGCACGTTCATCACCATAACGACCATACATAACGTCTTCTGCGCCAAATCGTGCAGCGCGGTCTGATTCTGCCTGTTGACGCCGAATGTCTTCTGCTGAGAATCGACCTTGGCGATCTTCCATAAATTGACCGCGCATGACATCTTCTGCTCCAAAACGAGCTTGACGGTCTTCCATGAATTGGCCGCGCATAACGTCTTCTGCTCCGAAACGAGCCTGACGATCACGCTCTGCTTGTGCAACGTCTTGGTCATATCTGCTTGCCGCAAATCCCAATCCTTCACGCGCTGCTTGTGCGCGTAGATCACCAGCCGCCGCTGCACCCTCTCCAGCCGCTGTACCTTCTAAGATACCTAGTCGAGATCCAAATGCGCCACCGGGCGCACGTCCTGCTGCTTGCCTCGCTTGGTTTTGCGCTCTGATCGTTTGCTCTTCAATCTCTCGAATAGCTGGGTCCATAGACTGTTGATATATGTCCATGTACTCTTGAGCGTTTTCCATTGAGAATGGATCTACGCCTTGGCCAAGTAATTCTTCGCGTGTTGCGCCTTGATACTGACCAAGCAATTCATCGCGTGTTGCACCTTGATATTGGCCCAGCAGTTCATCTGCTGATAATCCTTGGAAGTCACCTTCCAGATAGCTTCTGCTTGCACCACTATATGGATCACCCATTAACTCAGCACGGCTTGCAGCATCGTATCCTTGGCCTAGCGTGTTGGCTATGGCAGAGGCGCGGTTCATGTATGGCAAATAGTTTTCAGCACCAGAGCGAAGAATTTCCATGCCTCTGCGCTCATCTTCTGTTAATTTGCTGCCTCCGTATGTGGCTGTTCTTTCGCCTGTGTAAATCGGATAATCAGAGCCAGCTATGCCTGTGGCGGCACTAAAGATTTCGCGGCCAGCAGCAGCAACCCATTCTGGTATTTCTGTGCCTTCAACTGTTTCTGTAGCTGATGGCAACTCTGTGTATGATGGTGTGCAAAAACCGCCCATTTAAGCCTCCGTATAGAGCGAACCAACTTTGGATAAACCAAGGCGCTCATAAAATTTATCTTTCCGCTCACCATCTCCCGAATAGACATGGCCCAACTTTATTTTGAACTGCGCTTCTTTTGCAACTCGCATAAAACTCTTGATCAACTTCGCCGCGATATTTGACCTTCTATGTTCTTTATAGACAAAAAACCACATATCAGCCAAATATTTTTCTTTAGACCACCAATCAGACGTTTCCACGCCTGCGATAGATCCAGCTATTTTACCGTTTACATCAAAAACAATAACAACACCTTTGTGTAGGGCATTGTTAATTGCTGACGTTAATTTCTCAGAGTCAATTGGTGACGTGCCTTCAATAGTTTCTGAATGCATGACGTTTAGCATCATGTATATTTCAGAAAGATCTTCGACTGTCGCCAATCTTATCATTACGCCATTCCGCTTAATGCACCCATTTGTGGCCCAGCTTGTTGCGCTCTTGGCGCTGGTCCTGCTTGGCCACCTTGTGCGATTGCTTCCATCAATGCGCCCAGTTCAGGTAACAGCATGAGAAGTGCTTTTGCAGCTTCGGGTGTAATTGCACGATCCAATTCAGCCAGTTGTTCTTCTGTCATGGCTCCAAGACGTGAAACCAAAACTGCTGCCAGTTGTGAAGATGGCTTCATAATGTTTTGCTTTGCTGCGCCTAGTGTTGCTTCATCGACAGGCGATCCACCTTGCTGACGTGGCATATTTGCCCCAGACATGTCTGGCATGGGAGGCTGTTGGTTCATTTTTGGTTCTCTTGCCATGATTGGCTCCTTTTAAAAGAATTTAGATAAAAACCCGACAACTGCGCCAGATCCGGGTATGATTGCGTTTGCAACATAAGAAAGAACAGCAGTTTTACCCGCATCTTTCGCAGCATCCATTGGGTCTGCGCCCATTGCTATTTGAGTAATAAAGTCAGCACCTGCCGCATAGCCAGTCATTTTTAGGTTTGCCATATTAGCTTCTGAACCGCCGTACAGCCTATCCATTATGCCAGTATCTTCACTTCCTCGCAAAACATCCAAGCCAGTAACCATAGCACTTTGCTTTGGCACATCTCTTTCTGAAGTAGGTATTCGACTTATTTCGGAGCCGCCTATTGTACTGGCAATAACAGCCTCCTCATTAGTTGAGGGAACGCCATCAATCATATAAGTATTAATTGGAGCTGTTGGTTCTTTAAATAAACTTTTAAATGGAACTACAGAACCAGCAGCATCTAGTGCGGCCTCTCCATACCCAGCATTTCCAAGCCTAGATTGAGCAAACGCACCAGCAACTTTCCCTGCTGTTGCACCAGCAACCTTTTGCCCAGCACGTTCTAACTTAGCCATTTGCAATGCCTGATCAGCACTCATGCCATGCTCTGCCTCAAAATCTTGCCTAATTGTATCTAACTCTTCTGGAGACATCATATTGTCATCAGTCGGATCATAGGTGTATGTGCCTGTCTGTTGGGCTTCTATGAACTGAAACATTGGCATATACTTAGTACCATAAATCTTTTGCATCTCACCCAAGGCAAGTCCGGGGTCGCGTGTCTTCATTTCAATGGTAGGCAAAGTAATTGTGCCATCTTCATTAGTAACGCCAGAAGGAATAACGCTGCCACCTACGTTAGCCAAAGCCCCAATGTTTGGAGCCAAATTGGGAATTAAACTAGCGCCCACACCGCCTATGTTTGACGTGTTGATGAGTTGTCCATCAGCGCCCATAACTACAGCCATTAGGTTACCTCCAAAAAACTTGCCACAACATGCAAGCGATCTGCCGTTGCTGCTGTCACTTTTACAATTTCATTTTCCTGAACCACAAGGGGGGCTGTTAAAAGCTCCTCTGTCGCAGGCCCAGATATTGCTTTCACACTGTACACGCAAAACACGTTGCTGTCAGCATCTGTTATTGTCACGGTTATTGTGTCGTTATGTGCGCTGTCATTGCACACCAAAAATGACTTAAAAATAGCAGTAGTAGCGCCCGGACAAGTATACAGCGTTGTGGCAGTTGCCGCTGTTAAGTCTAATTTTGCATTTTTATAATTGTTTGCCATTACGCCATAAACCACGCTGTAGCTTCGGCCTGCTCAACTGCTGCCGTCAAACCAATAGACGCAGCAAAATATGTGGCTTGTTTTTCAAGTTCGAGCGTATTGGTCAAGCGAGCCATATAACCCTGATTATAATCTTCAGGAGGCGCTGGTAGCCTTAAAACAGCAAGGCCAGTTCCTGTTCCTCTACTCATCTCAAACCGTCCACTCTTGTATTGATCCTAAAGTCTCCTAATGACCAATCATCTTGCGTTCCTGTAGTTTGGAACTTTACACTTATCTGCCGACCTTTTGCGCGCACACTGACCTTTTCTGTCGATTGAGTCATTGCAAATGGGCCTTTGGTTGTTTCAGGCGCAGATGGATATTTGCGCGTGTTTAAGTAAAGATCCATAGACGTGCTTGCCGACATATCTACGTTTGGCACAATTTTATCCACCATGTAAAGGTTTTCACCTTCAGCCGTGATTTCACGCGGTGACGTTTCGATGAAGCAATTCATAGCCGCGCCATCTGCACTTGTGCCTGTTTCATGGTTGTACAGATAGCCGCTTGGATCAAATGCGTATGGATTATCTCTTACGCCAAAGCTGTCATGCCAAGTTGTGCGATCCATTGTGCC
>WLWH01001008.1_pt1 | contig 20475 bp, 27 predicted proteins | sample 6712741 | NCBI WGS metagenome assembly WLWH01 (sample SAMN12718694, study PRJNA515312) | sponge metagenome | isolation source: marine sponge | host: Mycale hentscheli | place: New Zealand: South Island, Marlborough, Capsize Point | collected 2003-05-01
CAATTTAATGCACGATAGCAACGCAATTGCTAATGGGGTGTATGTTATTGAAAGTTTAATTATTGATACCGAACGAGGAATTAAAGCCCCTGAAGGTTTTGAAAAAGTGCCTAACGGGAGTTGGTGGTCCAAATATCAGGATCATCACATAATACGTGATAGAATGTAGTTGAATGTATATCGTATTCAGATTTTTTGTTTCTTGCTAACTTCCATGAAGGTGCAATAAACAGGGAATTTACAAAACCTTTATCAATAAGATTATTGTGCGTCTTACCTGCTCCTCCAGCACCTAAGTGAATTTCATATTTATTATTTTCTCTGGCTCGGCGAGTACCCCCCATATTAAATTCAGTTAATCCATAATCTGGAAGGTAGGAATCAGAATACATACTATGTTTGAGAGATTTTTGTTCTTTATCAGAAAATAAAGAACCAACCTCAACATCGCCTCTATAATATATACCATCAACCACAACAGAAACAATCTGATTAAAATCCTTAAATTTAAGGATTTGTTCCAACACTGTGATACGAGCATAAGAAGCAACAAACGATGCAAGATGAAACTGATGATAAGAATGTTTTCTGGGGTATTCTATTATACCAGCAGTTTCTTCATAATTATATCTAATTGTTGAATCGGTTTGATACGCATTCAGTTCAGCATATTTAATATCTTTACAATTAAAATTATACCTTTCTATGCTCGTATCTTTCATGAGACAACCATACCACTTAGAATAATACGGTAATCCATCCTCTTTTGTAAGCATGGATTTAGGAAACTCCATATCAAAACGAGAGCCCCAACAACCCATAGTAATATCAAAGGTAATACCTAAACTTTGATAGAATTCTAGTTCTGGTGATGGATAAGATTGATATTCATGAAGACACTTCATATTTTTAATAGCAGAACAACCTGAAAAGTTAATATTTTTTATTTGGTAAATACCAAGACCAACAATTTTATCTGTTTTCCTGAAGTCAGTTATCTTACCTAAATAACCCTGATACGCGGTGCAGTTATGTCCCTGAGTATAAGCTTTTCTGATGTCTATGTGATTGAGATTTTTAAGTCCATCCATCCACTCAAATAATTTCTTTTTCTCGTGATAACTTGGTTGTTGTAGATCCAATTTAGACGGATTTTGTAAATCAGTTTTATTATTTTCAAGACTTTCTGGATTATCGCAATAATCCATGATATAAGAAGGAGGATCAATATATTTACACTTTGGTGTGAAAGTAATAGATTGATTACAATTGAGAGAAGATTCAAGAAACTCAGTTAAATCTTTATTTTGATTTCTTTCAATCTTATAATCTGAGATATTATAATCTTCTTCAAATTGATTGACTGCTTCTTGATAACCTCCTTCAACTTTTAATTTATATATCTGATTAAGTGTGTTAATCTGGGTGACTCCATTACTGGATTCTTTCCAAAGAATAAATTCTTTTCTCTTGTTACAATCAACAAATATATCCATTATTTCATCTTTTGTAACTTCTTCATAATTATCTTTGCTATTTACTTTATTGAGTTCTATGTGATTGAGTCGTGTATTAACAAATCTAAATTTCTTTAATGGTTTCTTTTGACTTTCATATTCAATAAATTTAGTTTTCTTATCCAGCATGGTGGATGGTAAATCAATTTCTACTGAAATCTGTAAATCATTGCATACTGTAGATATATCTTCTTCTGGAATACCTTCATGATATTTCTCAATATATTTAGTTACTTTGTTATTGATTGTTTTATATCTTTTCTTTGCTGATTTTGATTTACTGTTATCCTCGCAATCATTAGCCCATTCTTTGATTGGATGAAAAAAGCAGTGATTAACACCATCTAAAAAGTATTGATTTACTTGTTCTTTATTGACTTTATCTAAAGTTAAAATTAATAATTGTCCCTGTAATTTTGGGTCTTCTTTTACCATGATATTCCATCCTCCGAAAAGTTCTTCTGAAGAATTTATCCAAAAAAACAGTGAGTTTGAATTCCACCACTTACTAAATCCTGTGGTTGGGATCGTAACTATTTTATCATTTTGAACTTGTACAATATCTAATAAATCCAGATTTGTCTTTTTTCCTTCTTTAATAAGTTTTTCCATCTCATCCATATCAATATCGTCCTTATAATTAATTAAACTATATCTCTTAACAAGTTTAATAGTTTGTCCTTTGTATTGTTTCATCATATTTCTTAAATAACTCATGGTATCAGGTTGAGGTCCAATAGAAGCAATTAATTTAGCGTATGTAATACGTCTCACATTAGAAACATCTTCAATAGGTTTAACTCTAATGAATCTGTTATTATTGTATGTTAAATTAGCTGGTAAAATATCTTCAGGTGAAGCACCTGCATCAAACATATATTTATAAATCTTTTTTGCTGTTCGTCCATAGGGGTCAATTTTTGTTTCTTTATCCGTGATTGGATTGTAAATCTTAATCTTTTGACTCATGTTCTATATTAACTTAAATATATTAATTGAATAGTCTTTAAATATTATTGTTTTTATGACAAGTAAATTAAAAATAAATTTAAATTGTTCTCTAATTGCTCTCCAGAAAAATAGTTAAATTACAAAAGTTTAAAATTCTCGCGCGAGAAAATTAAATTGTAACGTTAAACCACTTAATATATAGATACATTATTACCACCGTCTATAATTCTCATAATACTAGCAGCAAAAAAATCAGTTGATCCATTGTGTCCTGCATAAACATATACTGTTGCGGTGCTACCCCTAAAATAAGGAGATATATAATAAGTGTTTCCTGGTGTTAAATTTCTCATCCACCAAGTCAATACTGAAACGTCTTGGTCTGTTTCATCATTATAATTAAATCTATTTCTTGTATCAGCAATATAAGCACTAGCATTATAATCATAAAGTCCTCCATAAAATACTCTATTATCTGCTCTTATAATTGCTCTAAATTCCACCATGACATTATCACTCTGTGCCTTAAAACTTGTTCTAAAATTTGTGCTATATTCGGCATAAATATTAGTAAAACTTCTAAATAAATAAGACCTTTGAACTTTAGTTGCTAATACAGCACCAGGGATAACATTAGTTGATGAAGATAAATCCGCATCTTCAATAGTAGTATCTAAATTAATTGTATCAGGAGTAGTAGTTGTATCAATAGATATATTTTTACCACCTTGATAAGTAGAACCACCAGAAGCATTAATTGTATCTGTAATAGAACCATCAAAAGTAGAATTACCTGACGCTAAAGATAAATTTGTACCCATTGTAAGAGGTTGAATAATACCTGTATGTGTATCCCATCTTGCTGGTTCATTAGGTCCAGCAGACACAAGTGCTTGTCCTACTGTTCCTGTATCTAATTGATTACCTAGATAAAATTTACCTGAATTTTGTATATCAGTTGCTGCTATTTTTTTTAATCCGTTAAAAGATGACATTATATATACTTAATATATTATTTTAATCAAATTTCAAAATAAACTCTCCTCTTTTAATTGTTACTTCATAATGGTGTTCTTTAGGTTTATAGTAATAATACTTTCCACCTTTTTTCCATTCTTTTTTATTTTTCTTGTAATAATCTTTGGACCGTTCTCCGAACTTTGGCATGACCTTGTATATTCTTACTAAATATAAAAAAAATCTTAGAAAAACGAAAAAAATATATAAGACTTAATATATTTATGGAAGACATTGAACAAGAATTAGAACAGAAATCAATTGAGAGAGAAGTGGAAATAAAAGAGGTAGTTGAAGAAGAACCTGAACCTGAAGCAGTAGTAGAACCAGTAGTAGAACCACCAAAGAAAACTAAGAGGGTTAGAAGTCAGAAACAAATAGAAGCGTTTGAAAAGGCACGTGCTAAAAGAGCTGAAGGAATAGCAGCAAGAAAGAAACTAAAGGAAGAACAGAAAGAGCAAAAAAAAGAAGAAAAAAAACAGATTAAAGAAGCTATCAGCAAAGCCACTGACGTAAAAAAAGAACCTCAAGATACACCAAGACCGTCAGTCCCTCAAGAGGTAAGCATACCTAAACCAGTTGTTAACACCCCTGCAAGTGTAGCGGTACCAAGAGAGCAAGTAATACAAAATCACTATTATTATTATGGAACTCCTCCGCCTCAGCATGATCAATATACTAAACCTAAGAAAAAAAAGAAATCAAAAAGACCACCAACTCCCACCTCAAGTGAAAGTGAATCATCTGAAGAAGAATATTATAAAGATGACCCCCCACAACAGGAGCAGCAATACTATGAAACACCTAAACCAAGTTATAAATTTAATTACGCTTAAAAATTTTATATTTATAATATATAATGACTAATATTAAAGAAAAAGAATACGATAAAAAAATTAATATTTCCGCCACTAAATTTAGTTGTGATGATATAGACGATTCTATACCAAAACCATTACCACAAAAAGGGGGATTCGCAATGCTTGTAGTTGGTCGTCCTGGTTACGGTAAGACGAGTCTTATAAATTCTCTCGTGTGTAAATCTGGTAAGAATTTTAATCGTAAATTTGACCGCGTGGTTATCTGGAGTCCATCAATGATTACTATGGAGGGAGACCCGTATGAGATGATACCGGAAGATCAGAAATTTGAGTCAGCAACCTTTGAGAATATTCAAGGTGTTTTGGATGAAATTAAGGATAGTGGTGAAAAAGTGTTATTTATCTTTGATGATGTTATCGCGGACCTACGGGGTAAAGGTAAAGGTGATGTAGAAAATTTATTACAAAAGATATTCTTTAACAGACGACACTTAGCAGGTTATGGTGGTTCTGTATCAATTATAGCAACTAGTCAGACCTATAATAAGATAGATCCTAAATTAAGAAAAACAGCATCACACTTAATACAGTATAAGCCTCAGAAAAAAGAAATAGAAAATATTCATGATGATTTAATCACGATACCAAAAAAGGAATTTATGGATGTCTTAAGATACGTATATAAAAAGAAACACGATTTTATGTTTGTGGATACCCAGCAAGAAGACACTAAACAATTACATAAAAATTTTAATCAATTACTTATATCAAGTCCAAATATTACGGATTTTGCTGATCCAGTGGAAGACTAGATTCTACTTCATCTAAATTAATTTGTCGAAGACTACCTTCTTCTTCTTCTTCTTCTTTTTCTTCTTCTTCTTCTTTTATTGTTGGTATTTTTTTATCACAATCGTGTTTAAAAATTTTAATCGCTTTCAAACCATTACAAATAATAGGCTTTCTTACGTCGGGATAATCATCATTAAATTTCTTATTAAACATACTAATTATATCTAAATCAATATTAGGCGATGATTCTAATAAGTTATCATATTCTGCTCTACAAACCTTAAGAAAATCTCGGCAAGGTTTTCTCTTTTTATCCTGAAGTGATAATTCTATTTCAATTGCTCTACCAAGTTTAGACCATGCTAAAGCACTAATACGATGCCCTTCAAACGTCTCAGCATATTTTAAGAATGAACCTAATGTCCCTAGTATTCCACAGAATATATTAAAACCACCAACAACAGCACTAAATCCATGCTGCAAATTTTCAGGAACATAACTATCTGTAGCAAAATTACCAACACCAGTTAAAGTTGATAAAACAATAATAGGGATTTGTAGATGTTGATATTTCTTTTTATATTTTCTTGTGCTGTAATTATGTAAGTAAGCGTAACACATACTAACCTCACCCCATTCACTTAATAACTCTTCTATTTCATCAGACCACTCATCTATATTATCTGGTAAAGGTCTTGGTGTAATTGTTTCCATTATATATATTAATAAATATTTTATTCAGGCTCTGGTTCAAAATCTTTTATTTCTTCTAGTTCTCTGTTGTCCAGTGGAGCACGATCTTCTTCAAAATCAAAATCATCTAATCCTGATACTGGGATCATATAATGTTTAATACAGTTGCTACCAGTGAATTGAACTTTAAAAGAACTATCTTCTTTTAATTCCATGATTTTAGAACAGTCAGTAAATACAAATAAGAAATAGACACGATAACCTTCATCTATTGCCTGTTGTCCCGCCATAACTTTAGAAGCAGTAATAATTGTATCTTCATATTTATCTGAAGTATTAAATCTTCCTTTGACTTCAACTATAATCTTTTCTTCTTCATCTTTAAAATCTAATATATCAAAAATATCGTTTTCATTCCTTGAAAAATTTGTCTTAAAATACTTATTTAATTTAGGTAACGCTTCATCTTCAATTTTTCTACCAGCTTCCCAAAGTTTTTTATTGAATGCAAAGGGCATGATTCTTTTTATATAACTTAAGTAATAAAAATATTTTCACTTTCTAAACTTGAAAAAAAATATCAATACTTAATATAATAATGTCTGGTGAAAAAAAGAGATTAGAGCAGTTTTTATTACAGAGTAGAGCGTCCAATATTATTAATGTTGATCCCAGATTCAATAGATTTCAACCAGAAAAAATAGATACTATTAGATTAAGAGCAGCACAAAAAGAAGCAGGTAAATTGCCTGTATCTGAAAAACTTGTAAAACAACAACAAAAGAAAAAAAGAAAAGCAAAAAGAGGAAAACAATTAAGAGGAGAAGTAGGTAGGTCTATAAGAGAACAGAGAAGATTTGAAAGAGGTGAAAGAAGAGATAGACCAGAAGATGAACCCAGAGTAGTGGGAGAACCTAGAAATACTGGATTATCTTATGACCCCGATATAGAAAGAAGACGATTAGATATACAGCAACAACAGTTAGCAGATGCTAATTTAAGAGCATTAGGAGATAGAAGAGCAGCAGTAGCAGCACAAGAAAGAGAACTTGCAGTTAGACGGGGTGAATTAGCAGCAGGTAGAGCAGAAAGAGCATTAGAAAGAGAAAGATTAGCCGCTGCTGCGGCAGCACCAGCTCCTGTTGTAATTCCACCACCCGCCGCTCCTAATATTAGAGTAGAAGCACCTAGAATAGAAGGACCATTAGTAGCCGATCCAATACCAGAAATTCAAAGATTAGGTGCTGAAATTAGAGCCGATGTTAATGCTTTTGGAGTAGAACAAAGAGATAGAAACAGAGATATATTAGAAGAAGTTAGACGACAATCACAGAGACAAGGTGAATTAGAAGCCAGACAAGGAGTCATAGATGAACAACAAAGACAGCGTGTGTTAGCACAGGATGCAACTTTAGAAGAATTACAAGCAAGATTAGGCATGAGTCAGATAGAGATGGGGAGAGCCCGAGATGTAGTTATTCAAGAAATTAGAGACGCGGAGGGAAGATTAAGACAAACAGCAGGAGAACTAAATAGACCCGAGGGTTATGATGATGTTTTTTTAAGAGCAGTTGATGAATCAGTTAGGCAAGGATTAGAAGAGGGTACACCTGAAATTTTAAGACGACGAGTTCCAATAGAAGAAGTAGAATCACCCACCCCATTATCTGAACCAGAAGGAATAGAAGGAGTTATAGCAGGTGGAGGTGAATTAGATTTACCTAATGTAGTCATACAAAGACCAGGAGCAATAGGAGCAGCACCAGATGAAAGTTTAAGATTATCACCTGAACAACAAGGTAGGGTATATACACGTGGGACAGGTGGAGGAGGACCTGCAAGAGGAGGAATAGGAGCTTTAAGAGGAGTAAAACCTGAACCTGAACCTGAACCAGAGGGCAGTCCATCAACTCAATCGTCAGGTTCTTCGTTAGAAATTCCAACAGAACGGTTAAGACGTGGGGGAGGTAGTGGTGGACAACAATTTAGCGGCAGCGAATCACAGGGTTCTTCGTTAGAGGAATCATTACAATTAGACCCAGTTGATCCTGTGAATGTAGCAGACGCACTAAGATTAAGTAGATTAGCCATAGATGAAGCTGAACCAGTTTTACAATTAGAAGAGGCAGATCAAGAACAACAAGATAGATTAAGATTAGTTGATTCTCAGGATTTCTTAGCTGGATTTGAAGTACCACCATCACCTTCAGTAGCAAGACCCTCAACACCAGCAACACCAGAAGAAGAGGCAGTATTAGAAGAATTTAGAGGGGTAGTGGATGAGCCATTACGACCAGTATCAGAACGTATAGCACAATTTGGAGGAGGTGCCTCAACACGACCAGTGCCCTCCAGAGTAATAGAAGATGCTGGTATTCAAGAACAATCTTTAAGAGAATTAAGACCATTAGACCCTGATGTATTATTTGAACCAATTGAAGAAGCAGAACAAGTTGGACAAGTTGTAGATAATAGACCACAAATAGTAAGAGATAGTAATACTTTATATGGTGATGCTCTACCCGATTTAACTACTAATGTTAGAGCAGGACGACGAGCTTTGGGAGCAAGAGGTGGGGTCGGATATAGATTAAGAAATAATACAGATAGAACACTTAAAAAAGTTCAACCAGGTGATGTAGTTAATATTACTGGTGTAGAAGCAGGTGTCAGGGGTGAAGGAAGATTTAGATTAGATACACAAACACAAACAGGAACACGTGTATCTACTGATCAATTACAACCATTAATAGACGATGGTTCATTCTTATTTGAAAAAGGACATCGCCATGAATTAGGAGGACACTTTGATGAAGAACCTTATGGACCACCCCCTGAAGAACCAGGATTATTACAACAAGGTGCAGAAGCAGTAGCAGGAGTAGCAGGAGCAGGAGCAAGATTAGCAGGAGGTGTAGCACAAGGGGTGGGAGAGGGATTATACGAACAATTACCAGCAGCAGGAGATGTAGGAGCAGCAATAGGTCGTGGAGCAGTAGCAAGTGTAGCAGGAGCAGGAAGATTAGCAGCAGGAGCAGCAGGAGCAGTAGGAGAAGCAGTATTCGGACAGGGGGAAGTAGAACCCGAACCCTAAAGGGTTCTTAGGCATAAAAAATTTTTTCTAAATATTTAATATAATGGTGAAAGTTACTTATAAGGGTGAAACAAGAGATTTACCCGCTCAGTACCTCAAAGGATTAAAAGGTAAAGATAGAGAAAAACAGATTAAAAGTATATTTGAAGGAACTATAAGACCAACAACAAAAGCACCAGAAAAAAGAAGTTCTCACGTAATTAAATTTGAGAAAAAATACGGTAAAAAAATAACTAATGAAGATTGGATACATAAAAATATAATTACAAAAACGGGACAAAAAAAAATAATGGATAAAGCCATGGGTGCTTATTTTTCGGGTGGTTCAAGACCTAATCAAACACCAGCATCATGGGCATACGCCAGACTAGCTTCTGTCATTACAGGAGGTCCAGCTAGAAAAGTAGATAAAACAATCTGGAATAAATACAAAGTAAATAAAAATAAAAAGTAAATATATATACAATGCCGATTACAATGACGATTAAAGAAGCAGAACCAAAAACAAAAAAAAGATTTACTGCAATTTTTAGACTTCATAAAGGTGGAAAAGTTATTAAGATAACACACTTTGGACAGCGTGGGGGAAAGACTTATATAGATGAAGGTGATAAGAAAAAAAGAAAGAATTTTAGAGCAAGACATAAGAGAGACTTAGATACAAAGGATTTTAAAAGAGCGGGTTATCTCGCCTACTTCTTGCTTTGGGGAGATAATACTACACTAAAAAAGAATATAGAAGATTATAAACAAAAATTTAATCTAGATTAAGTTATAAATAATGCCCGCGGGAAAAGGATACAGTTCTAAATCTGCCGAAGATAAAATTAAAGCAGCTCATAAAGCAGGTAAGATTTCAGCGAAACAGATGAAATCGTTACCAGAAGCATTACTATTAGGTATTGTTAAGAAGGGAGATAAGAAAGGAGGGATTAAAGAGAAACGCATGAAGGCGTCAGGTAAAGTTGGTCGTCCTAAAGCAGGTTCAAAAGTTACGGTCAAAGAATAATTTTTTTCTAAATTAAGTATATAATAATGCCGATTGTTGCTCCTGGTTCTGATTGGGATGTAAATAACTGTATTGCTAGTGCTGGATATACTTTTTGTGAAGTTTTAGGTAGATGTATAAGATTATGGCAGGAAAAGTGTATTATCCCTGATAATTGTTTAACTTGGAATGATGGTTGTAATACTTGTAGTGTATCTGATGGAAAAATAGCATTATGCACTGAGATGTATTGTTTTGCTCAAGGAACTCCTAATTGTATTGTTTATGAGCCTCACGCAGAGCAGATAATTGTAGATACTATGCCCCCTGTTATAAATCCGTTTTTACAGGGTTCTTCGATAGGAGGACATTAACGTTAGTATGCTTCGCTTAATTTTCGCGTTTTTTAAAGTGATTTAAAATAATTTATATAGATATAATATAAATAATGTCGTGTAACGAATTTTGGGTATTTGCTATTGTAACTTTTCTATTTACTTTAAGTGTAAATAAGTTTGTGGATTTTTGTTCATTAAGAGAAAGTGTAGAGGATTATCTTGCTGAAGTATCGGACCATGAAGTTGTTGAAGAAGAAGGAATAGTAGAATTAGAAGAGATTAGAGATATGATTATAGATTATGTAATTAGAAATCCCGAAATTTTTTCTAAATTAGATAATAAAAAGGATGAATAATGTTCAACTAAAAAAAGAAATACAAAATTCAAAACACGTATTTATTCAGTCTAATGATCCACGATTTAATTACGGTTTTCATAAGGAAGAAGATATACAAGAATTTAATAAACAACCAGAGGTAATAAATTTAGCACAATATGATTATAGTTTTATTAGAAAAGATGGAGATGATAAACAATTACCTGAATTAATTAGTACAAGTGAATTAGCCAGTTTTCAAAATTTAGAAGATATGGAAGAATTTTATAGACAGAAACATCCAAACTTACCCGATGAATATTTTGGTATCATGGCGAGATATTCTACTGGTAATCCCATAACTAAAAAAGAAGTTAAAAATAGTATTAAAAAGGTTAAGAAAAATCCTAAGAAAGAATTACCAGTTGGAATAACTATGAATAAGGGTGAATTTATCATAGATTTCGATTGATTACTAAACCAAAGGTATAAGTCTTGCGACCTACAAGGTGCTTCGCTAATATTTTTTTATTAAATTTTTTTTAAATTTTATTATATATTTAATTATATATATAATAATGCTTACCAGACTTACATTAGGTTCTAAATTACTTCACACTCACGGATTAGGAATGAAACAAGCGAAAACAGTTAGCAAAGTTCTAAAATTACATAACTGACTCAGATAAAAATATATTAATTTAATATATATATTATGACTACTGTTGAAGATGTTAAAAAAGGAGGACCCGAAAGACACCTCACAAATAAATATAATTTTGCTGGTCCTGGAACTTTTTATGCTGCCCGTATGAAAGGCTCAGATTTTTATGAGAACTTGATGAAAGAGGCAGGTAAAAAAGTTGTTGGAACTAAACCTTATAATGTTCCTATTAATAAATTAGATTCTTGTGCTAAGACTCATGATAGTGTATATAATAATCCTAATGCTTCTGCTTCTCAAGTTCAACAGGCAGATAGAGTTTTTCAAGATTGTATAGGTAAAATTAAAGCTAGTGATGGTATTCAACAAAAATTATTAGCAAAGGCAGCAACTGTTGGTTTTGATGCTAAATTATTAGCAGAGAATGTAGGGGTAGTTAGAAAAGGTAGTTTTGCTGATGGTGGTGCTAAAACTAGTGTTTTAGGACAAAAGATTAAAGGTGCTGTTGGTCTAGGTAAGAAAGCAGCAGGGACTGTTGGTAAGACTGTTAAAAGGATTATGTAACGTTACAATTTAATTTGTTATGATTTATCTATCGCTTAATTTTCGCGATTATTAAACTACTTAAAAAAGAAATATAAAGTATTGTCATAATAACAATGGATAGACAAATCAATAAAATTTATCATGAAGATGAAGGAAGATATAAATTAATTCAAAAATCTAAAGTAACTTCTAATGGTGTATATCATAGACACGAAAAAAGAGAATGGTTAAATTGTGTTCAGTGTGGTAAAAGAGTCAATAATAATAAATTTCACTTTTGTTTTAAGTGTTATAGAAATTGGTCGCGTCAGCAACGAAGCCTCGTTTCACAGGGCAATCTTAGATAAGCAAAGTACACAAATCAATTTGTAACTTGTTCGCTAAACAAAGTATGCTTCGCTAACGCTAACCTTTATTTTTTATAAATTCTATTTTTTTTATTACATTATATATATAATAATGTTAGCTTCTTATAAAGAAACTGAAACGTCTGCAAGTCGTGTTATATATATAAATTCAAAAGACGCGACTTCTATCATAGGAGATAATCGTAGTGATTTTGATTTCGTATTAGATGAACCTATTGTAGTTCCACCTCATCATAATATTTTATTAAGTGTATATTCAGCTGAAATACCTTACTCATTCTATAATTTTCGTAATGGTGTTAATACAAAGCTGGATTTTGCGATTACTGCTTTTAATAACCCTGCTTCTTATAATGCGAATGGTAAATTAGATCTTACGGTAGCAGGTCATACGACTCTTACAATTCCAGAAGGGAATTATAATGCTATTGAGTTAGCATTATATCTTACTACTAATATAGCACCATTAGAATGTTTATACGATGTTAATAAATTAAAGTTTAGTTTTAGATGTATTACAGCAGGACAACGAGTAACACTAGCATTAAGAAACGGCGTAGATACAGGAACTCCTGATTTTCCAGGTGAAGATATGAATGAAGAATTAGGTTTTGATTGGTTTAATATATTAGGTGATCCGTTTGTTGAACGTGATTTTTTTGGTCTTCAACAGTATTATTATGGTTATACTAATCCAAATCCTGGTGTTGTTGGACCAGGTATAGATAATAACTTAGCAGGACCCTTTTTACTCCCACCTGCTTTTTATTTATATAGTGATGATGTCGCTGATTTAAGTAATAGTGTAAGGAGTTTATTCATGAGAACGAATTTATCTACTACAAGTGTATTAGATTCAAATATAGGAGGTGGTTTTTCTAATATATTATGTCGGGTTCCTATTAATTCAGAATCTGGTGGTATTATTAATATACAACCTGTCAATGGTGATGTGCATAAATTATTATTAAAATTAAAAACTATAACAAATATATCTATAAGATTAACAAATCAAAAGAATGAAACCATAAATCTTAATGGTCTTGATTTTGATGTATCTTTAAAATTAGAATTTATAGAAGATCATGAATTAAAAGAACCTCCTAATGCCAGAGAAGTTTTATATCAACAATCTCAAAAATTTAAAAAAATACAGGAGAAGACAGATCAAGCCGAAGGCAGACTAAAACAAAAAACTAAACAAAAAAATAAAAAAAATAAAGGATAAATTATATAAAGTAATGGGGTTTTTCTCAACATTAGGATCTAAAATTAGTCATGAGGCTCATCATCTAGGACAGAAAGCAAAGAGTGTTGCTAATAAAGTAGTTAAGGTGGCGGATGTTGTAGGTAAAGTAGCAAAGGGTGTATCAGCTGTATCAGGCACTTTAGCAACAGGTGCTGCTATGATTGGTGCTGAACCAGTAGCAGCTGGACTCTTAGGAGTTGCAGGGGCAGCGAAGGTTGTTCAAGGAGTTGCCACAGGTGTAAGTAAAGGGGCTAAGGTTATTTCTAAGATAGGAGGAGCAGTAGATAGTGCCGCTTCTGTTGCTGATCACGGAGGTCATGCGATAGATAAGATAAGAAAAGGTGAAATTATGGGTGCTATTAAAGAAACTGGATCTGCTGTGAAATCTGCTACGAATGTAAGGAAACAAATTGAAAGAAAGAAATAAGCGAAGCACAAATTAACTTGAAAATTTTAAAAAAATTTTTAATTTTATATATTATATATATAATGGAATTATTATTAGCACTAAGTCTATTTTTAAATTTATGTTATACATTACCCGAGTTAAAAAAATTATATTTAGAATACAAAGATAAAAAAAATAAATTACTATAATATATAATAATAATGTCTCAAGAACTTAACACAGTTAATGTTTTAGCGATTGATGAGGAAAAGTTAAAGTTTAGGGTTACCGCGACTTTCGCAGCACCACAGTTGACTGTTGATGAAGGTGAATATAAGTTTTTATTACCGATTCCTACTTCCCTTACTAATTCTCATGAATATAATTCGTGTGTTATAGAATGTAATGGATTCCAGGCGTATTGTCTTGGAGGAACTGGTGACCCTACTTGGACGGGTGCTGCTGCTCTCGCAAAAGTAGGAACATTAGAATTACAATTAGACATTCCAAGTTCTCAGACTACTACTACGACAAGTTTGATAGCAGCGGATGATGGTGTAGGAGATAGCAGAGTAGGGGGGTACAGAGAATTAATATTCTTAGATTGTCATAGTGTTGGTGATGGTGCTGGTAATGCAGCGATAGGTGGTAGGTCTGCTGCTTGGACTGGTAAAAGCACGTCTGACCCTATTCTCTGTGGTAATCCTTTTGGTAAGACTATTACTATTAGAAATACTGATCCTATTACTGACGATAGAGTGTGGTTAGTTACTGCTGGTGGTGGTGCTGGTGGTGCTGACATAGGTCATTATATTTATAGTTTTGATATTACGATGGTTAAAAATCGGTAATTATTTTATTTTATTAATATATAATGAAAAGATCCGCTTGGGTACTTTATCTCTTTGAAGATGAAAAGAAAAAAGAAATATTTAAGATAATGGAATTTAAGACGATTAAAGATTTATCATATGTTTTAAATATTGAAGCTTCAATAATTTCTAACTGGTATCATGGTTTAATTAATGCTCGCGGTATTTTAAAAAATGCTACTTTAGTTCAATCTATTCCTATTAATTGATTGTCGCAGGAAAAATCTATTTAAAAGATTAGGTGTAATATAACTTAAGTGAATAATGACCTTCAACTGTAAGATTTATCATAACGAATCTAATATTCTTCATAATCAAAATTATAACTGTTTAAGAGATATAAGCAATGAACTAGGACTAACTTATCAACAAGTAGCTGATTTAAGTTCAAGAAAAGAGAAAAAGAAATATCAACAATTTAAATATTTCCCTAAAATTGAAATAACCAAAATTAAAAATTAATATAAATAATTCATATAATGCCTCTTTCTCACGAGATTAATAGTAATCATCACAATATTAAAGTAAATCAAAATCTTATAAGAGAGCTAAAAAGTGATATTAAATCGTTAAGTCAAGATATAGATAAGATGAATGAAAAGATAAATTTTATTTATAATTATATTGTTAAGAAAAAGGAAAGAGAAGATTCTAAGTGGTTTTAAACGAACAAGTTAGTTTGTGCTTTGCTAAGCGAAGCCTACAAAGTGAAAAATCAAAGATTTCTAAATATATCTTATACTAAATTTTTTAACTTATTAATTTTTTATAATTATTATATATTAAGTAATATATAATAATAATGAGTGTTCCCAAATCTATCGATTATACTTCAATTCTTCCCATGGCGGTGGAATCACGTGTCCGTCGCCGTGGTTTTGTTCCGTCTAATGGTGCTTCTTTTGTTTCTACCCAGAATAATATCATAGAAATTCCATTATCTGCTTCTGCTTTTTTAGATACTAAACATTCGTTTTTACGTTTCAACCTATTGAATACATCTGGTCAAACTTTTGGCGTAGATTTTGGCGGTGGTCACAGTTTCATCAGGAGACTTAGAGTGCTTCAAGGAGGCACAGTTTTATCTGACTGCCGTGAATATAACCGTCTAATGAGTTCTATTATTCTTCCGTGTCAAGGTGATCAATCATCTCTATCTACTAGGTCTATTAAAGAAGGCGTGCGATACGCTAATAGTGCTCCTGGTGGTGCTGCAGGAGGTGTTCTTGATCCTTCCGATTTCGCCGCTGCTGGTGCCGCCGCTAATGCTGAGCTTACTGGTGCTTGCTTCAATACTCCTACTAATGCGAATGATTCAACAGCCGCCGCCGCAGCTGGTTCTAGTTATGTATTTAGTATCCCACTTATGAATGGACTAATGGGAACTACCCAGGATAAACTACTCCCGCTTTTCCTACTCAATTCGGCACCTTTGGTTATAGAGCTAACATTAGCAGACGCAGTTGATACTGGTGTTTGGGGTGCTAATCCAGCCGCAGGATATACTATTAATGATGTTAGATATATGGCTTCTCTCGTAGAAACGGGACCAGCAGTAGAAGAACAGATTAGAATGGTTCGGGCTAATAGTAATGGTCGCTTAGTTCTTAATGGGGTTGATTACACCCATCATCCTGGTCAGATTTCTTCTGGTGCTCAGGGTCGTGTTTCTATTCCTATTCCTGTTCGCAAGAAGTCTATTAAATCGGTTCTCTTTGTAGCTGCTGGAACTACTTTCGCTGGTGGCGCAGGTGCTAAGAATAATAGATATAATTTATCTTTCGGTGGTCATCTTAATGTAAGTGAATATCAGTTATCCTTTGGTTCTCGTCGTATTCCAGAAATTCCAATTGGTTTCCAGGCTTTGGCTCCCGGAGACCGACTTTTAAAAGCCCAGTATTTTGAAGAACTCGCCAAGTGTTTTGGTTCAACAAAGTCCGCTCATGGTTTAGGTATTATGTCTCGTATTAATAACTCAAGGAATGCGGGTGTTACTGGTGGTATGGCTTTGCCGTCTCCTGGTGGAGCTGCTATGGTATCCCACAAGTTCTGTCCCTTTGGAATTGATTGTGAGGCATTCCAACCAGATCAGAAGGGTGGTGGAGCCTTAGAATCAGGAATTGACACCGCATCAACTTCTACACCACTTGCTCTAAATATAGATATTCAATTAGCCCAGGCTGCTAATATGCTAGTTGATATATATGTTGTTCACGACTCGCTATATTTTATTGATCAAGTTGGTAATCTCAGAGTTGCCTTATAAATAAGCGAAGCCTGCGAAGCGAGAACAAAGTTCTAAATAACTAAAATTTTATTAATTTATCTTTTTTTTTCTGTATTTAAGATATAAATATGGAATCAGGACGAGTGCTACCGCGTAATGCTAATTATATGGAACATCTTCCTCTCGCTTTATCTTCTAAGAGTAAAAGGAGAACTTTTTTCCCAGTCAATGGTCAAAGTTTCACCGCAACAGGAAATAATATTATAAGAATTGATGTATCTGGTGATTCTTTTTTAGACACAAAAAATAGTTATTTATCTTTCCGATTTAATAATACCAGTGGTCAAACTTGTGGTCTTGATTTTGGCGGAGGTCATGGTTTTATTCGTCGTCTGAGAATTGAACAAAGTGGAAACGTGCTTACTGACTGTAATAATTACAATAAATTAGTAAGTTCTATTCTTTTACCGTCTCAAGGTGGTAGGGATAGTGTAAGGTCGCGATCTGTATCAGAAAACTGTCGTTTTAATAATGATAAAGCTGCTGGATTATTTACCGCTATTTGTCCTAACACAGATGTTACAGGTGCGACTGTTACTACACCTGCTAATAATGATGTTCAATTTGTAGCGAATGCCGTTGCTCCCCCTGGTGCTCCCACTCTTGGTTCTACTGGGACTTTCTGTATCCCGTTAGTAAATGGACTTCTTGGTCTAAATCAGGATAAGATGATTCCACTCCAATTACTAGGAAGTTCGCCTATTACTATTGAAATTGAATTATGTCCAACACTTGATATTGGTGTTTTCGCTGCCGCTCCAGCCACCGCATACACGATTGATACCGTCCGTTATGTAGCACAGATGGTAGAAACACCACCCGAATTAGACGCACAACTTCGTATGGTTCAAGAACAGTCTGGTGGTGCTATCATGCTTTCGGGTGTAGATTACACTAATTTTCAGGGTAATATTAGTGCTGGTGCAACTGGTCAGCAGAATATTAATGTACCTGCTCGTCGTCGTTCAATTAAATCTATCTTATGGACAGGTGCTTCCAAGACTTTCGTGGCTGGTGGTGGTGCTGCTCAGGACCAAAGATTTAATTTATCGTTTGGTGGTAATATGAATATGACCGAATATTCTGTTAAAGTAGGAAGTATTCAATATCCGAGTGAACCAGTTAGGTGTGATTATGGTGGTGCCGCTGGTCCCGCTGGTGTAAGAGGAGAACACGTAACAGAAATAGAGAAAGTATTTGGATCTCTTGGAACAACTGTCGGTCTTGGATCTCTTGCAGGTTTTAATTTCGCTACTGGTGACTGCGATGTTGCTAATATGCCCGTAATAGTAGCAGCAGGTAATGGTGATGCGACTCATAAATTCTGTCCTTTTGCAATTGATATGGAAAGTTTCCAAAGAGTGTCAGCAGGTCATGATGGTGTCAATACTGCCGATAGAGCAACTCCTATTTCATTACAGCTTACTATTGGGGCCGCTGCTGGTGAAGCTATTTCTATTGATGCCTTTGTTTGCTATGATAGTTTATTCTATATTGATGCTACGGGGTCAATTCGTGTAAATTTCTAATCAAAAATTTGCTAAATTACTAAAATTTTTTAAAGTTTATTTTTATTTTCTATATTTAAGATATAAATATGGAAGAACCAAGAGTGATGCCCAGCACAATTGATTATAGTCGCATGCTCCCGATGAGCATTCCCGCTATGGCTTCTCGCCGTAAATTTTTCCCGTCCAATGGTTCTACTTTTCGTCGTCAAGGTAATCGCCAGATTCGTATTGAAATCGGACATCCTTCGGCACTGCTTGATCCAACACATTCGTATTTAGAGTTGAGGATGTTTAATTCTAGTGCTCAAACTTTCGGTATGGATGTAGGGGGAGTCAATTGTTTATTTGAAAATATTCGCCTTGAACAAGGAGGACGATTGCTGTCATACACTCAGGCCAGTAATCGTCTCCACTCAGCTGTACTTGCCCCTGTAATGACTAATAGTGAAGGTTCCGCGTCAGAAGGTCTTACAGAAGCCCAACGAAGTTACAACGGTCTTGCTGCTGCTGATGTTGCTCCTCAGGTTGTTGCTCAGAGTGGAGAGCAGTATGATATGGCGGTTCATAATACTAATGCTTATGTTGCTGCTAATTCTGTTCATAGACTAACTATGCCTATTACTTGTGGTCTATTTTCTCAGGATAAACTTATCCCACTTCCATTAGTAGATCCTAATCAGCCTTTGACCCTAGTTCTGGATATGGCTTTAGACCAGGATATGGGTGTGTGGAATGGTGCTCCTGCTGCTGGTGATGTTCAGATTCTTGAATGTGCTTATATTGCTCACCTAATTGATGTAGGTCCTGATGTAATTCAACAGTTTAAGATGGTTCAGGAGGATATGGGAGGTCAGATAGCTATTTCTGGTCAAGATTTTGAATACTTTTCTCAGGTTGTTCCCGCCCAAACAGCTGGTCAAACTTCATTAGCGTGCCCTGCTCGTAAACGTAGTGTTAAATCTTTCCTATGGTGTTCTCAGTCTAATGATTTAGCGAATACTGCTGGTGTCGCTTCCCAAGCACTAACTTATAATTTAAGTTTTGCTGGTAGTATGAATATAGATTCGTTCCAGTTTCAAGTGGGACCAATCCTATATCCACCCGAACCGGTTAATTGCTGGGGTCTTGTTTTTGGTGCTGGTTCTGTTGGTGCCGAATTTAATAGAGGTCAGGCAGTGATGGAGCTCGCTAAGGCAGTAGGAACTATGTCTAAGACCAATCCCACTGGTATTCTAAGTAGTATTTCTTACGGAACTGATAGGGTCAGATTAGCTTCGGGTGAACTTGGTAGAGGTGGTGTTACACTGGTCCCTGGGTCTAATGATAAGTATTGCTTCTGCCCTTTTGGAATTTCCACAGATTCTTTCAAACGAGATGTTGTTGAATCGGGAATTGATACGGCAACATTAGCACAGGATACTAACCTTATATTAAATTGGGGTGGTGGTAATGACTCGGGACTTGAAGATCAGGTAGTCCATATGTGGGTGCTTTTTGATCAGCATTACTACTTTAACCGCGACGGCAGCGTTACCTATTCTAATTAAATTTAAGTTTAATTTATTTTTTTAATTTGTTTTATATATATAATGGAAGATTTAGATATTTGTAATATTATTGAATTAGATAAAATAAGACAATTATTAGTTAGTCATCCGGATCTTCTTTCACTTTTTGAAATATTAATCATCGTCTGTAATCGTAGAATAAACGAAGAAAAAATAATATCAAAACTACCCATTGAAAGGTCTATCAGTCCTGAACTTTCAGATCATTCTTCCGATGAAGACGATGAATAATATTGGGTTTGATATTAGCTTTATTCTTTAAGATCAATATAAATTTATAACATAAAGCATGCTTTAATTCTTTGAATGTTTTACCTTTATATTTAGTAGTATAAAAAACTACTGTATAAGACTTATACTTTCTAGGGGGTATATTTATATGACGATGACCAGATGATGCAATTGGACGAGTAGAATATGGGGGTTTTATATTTAAACGATTGAGTTGTTTAGTCATTATGTTACCGTAACAAATTGTTTTTAAATAAGGTTTA